>Ga0326514_10000052_pt1 | contig 67493 bp, 100 predicted proteins | sample 3_2548_0518_D_FD_203653 | JGI IMG/M metagenome (GOLD analysis project Ga0326514, IMG submission 203653) | Bovine rumen microbial communities from UC Davis, California, United States - 3_2548_0518 | ecosystem: Host-associated > Mammals > Digestive system > Stomach > Rumen | place: USA... | reverse complement strand
AGTCAACATGGGTATCCGGAATAATTCTTGAGTGTTGTCAGAATGATAATAAAGCCGGTGTTTTCTCCGGAGAATTGTCTTCCGATAACTTCATGAGGTGGATGAATCTGCAAGCTGCCGGCAAGGCGCATGTAGAGCCTACGCAGTACGAAGGATATTTTAACGTCAGTAAAAAGAACAGGGAACTGATTGCCAAGTGGATGTCGGATAAATTCTTTCTCTACAACAACAAGTACGGCAATGATTATGTCGCACTGAAAGAAGAATTCCGGAAGAAAATTGAGAAAGACAAACTGGATTTACTCATCCTGGATAACTTGATGGCATTCAATATATCTGGATTGTCGGACAACAAATACGAAGCGCAGACACAGTTTACATGGTCGCTTCATGAATTGGCGATGGAAATGCACTGCCACATCATGTTTGTCGCTCATCCGAGAAAAGCAATGGGGTTCCTAAGACTGGATGACATCTCCGGAACTGCCGATATCGGAAACGCTGTCGATAATGCATTCATCATCCACAGAAACAACAATGACTTTCAGAGGTTATCAAGGCAGATGTTTGGATGGAGAGAAGATAATCCGATATTCCAGGCTACAAACGTCATCGAGATAGCGAAGGATCGTGACGGCGGCAATCAGGACATTTTCATACCGCTGTGGTACGAAAAAGAGACGAAGAGGCTGAAGAACAGCATGGTCGAAAACAAGATATACGGATGGGATACGGAATCTGACGGTTTCATCCCGATGGCAGACGAAGAGCCTGTATTCGACTAGGAGGTATCGCATGAATCCAATTTTACTGTTTTATATTTTCTTGGGAGGATTCATCCTATGGGTTTTAAGTTCATGGCTGTTTAAAGGAATCGGAGAATACATAGAATTCTTCTTGGATTATATCAAGAAATTAATGGAGGAAGACGATGGAGAATAGCAAAGGCAAGATAGGCGCGATTTTTACAGGAGTAGTGATTTTTGCACTGATTGTTACGGCAATTTCAATGTTCGAGAAAGTACCTGCCGGATATGTCGGTATTGTTTATTCGATGAACGGTGGCGTATCTGACGAGGTTCTGACTCAAGGTTGGCACATGGTGAGTCCGACAAAAGAAGTAACGCTGTATTCAATCGGTATCGAGCAGTCATATCTCACAGCAGGATCGGAAGGGGATTCAAAAGATGATGACAGTTTCGAAGTACCGACCAGTGACGGCAAAGGACTTACCGTAGATTTGACCTTCACATATCGGTATGACTCCGAAAAGGTAACGAATCTGTTTACAAGATTCAAAGGCCAGTCGGGCAAGGAAGTCAGAGATTCTTTTATAAAGCCAAATATCATTTCGTGGACGAAAGAAATCACTGCAAAATACCCGGTCACGGAAATTCTCGGAGAAGAGAGGGCAAATTTAAACATCGCGCTTTCCGAATACATCAAAGAGAAATTTGAGCCGTACGGAATCATAGTTGAAAATGTAAGCCTGATCAACATCGAAGCAGATGACGAAACCAGGGCGAGTGTTCAGAGAAAAGTGAATGCACAGCAGGAACTGGAACTGGCGCAGATTGAGCAAAAGACTGCAAATGTCCAAGCACAGAAGGATAAAGAGGTTGCTCTCATCAAAGCGGAGCAGGACAAAGAGACAGCTGCTATCAATGCGGAACAGGCGAAAATCAAAGCTGAGGGCGAAGCAGAGGCGAAGAAAATCAAGGCCGAAGCAGAAGCCGATGCGAACAGGAAGATTGCGGACAGCCTTACTCCGGAACTGATTGAGAAAGCAAAGATCGATAAATGGAACGGAGATGTTCCTGTGGTATCCGGCAACAGTACGCCGATAGTCAGCATAGGTGGTGTGGCAGACGATGTCGCAAATAAGTGATCAGAGGAAACAAATTGAAAGTCAGTTCATGAAGGATTGCTGGGAGCTGCGTAAACAAATAGCAACTCCGGAAGAGAGACAGGATTACTGGAAAGAAGCCATGAACAGCATGGTTGCACTTTCCAAAAAATATGGGGAGGATGAACTGTTTAACAACATTCTCCTCGCCTACCTCAATGATATCGAAGAGCATTCTCCGATCAATTCACGGATCCGGAAAGAAGGAAGTGCATCATTGGCGCTCTTCAATTACTTCCGCAAAAAGAGAAATCTGCCTCCCGTGGAGGTGAAGACATGAACAGGGCAGAGCGAAGAAGACAGCAGAAACTGATGGCGAAAGGCGAAGCAGCTTTTGCTTCATCACAGAGAATCATTCCAAAGACGATAGTCACGAATGACGGTACAAGATATAACAGTTTGGAAAAATGGCTCCGTGATATGGAAGAAGAACAAGCTGTCAAAGCCTGTGAAAAAGCATCGCAAATCGCTTCGGAACTGCTGTACGAAACAGAAATATTTATGTCCGTCCGAAACATCCTCACAATGCTTGTGGCGATGGACAAGACGGTAGGTAATTTGAAGACCGTACAGAAATCATACCAGAAGATTATCGACAGATTCAACGAAGCTACGGAATACATCGACAAGGTAGGTGTAAGAGGGTGTTACGAAGAATTTCATCGGAAGTACGGACTTGAGATGGAATTTGACGAGGTGGATCTGGACTGGGTGGATGATGGCGGGAAAGAAGTTTATGAGAGATTCAAGATAAGAATTGGTACAGGAAAGGAATAACGCTAACCGGTGAAGCCGGTTTCTGACAGATGTAATAGTCAGAGCAAGAGGAAAATTAAAAACAGCAGGCGGTTTCACATGGCGGTATTGTGAATAAAAAACAAAACACATATATTTTTTACCTACCCTGTTTAATCACTTGAATAAACGAAAGGAGACATGTTCAAATATGGCAACAAACGTTTTTATTTCTCAGCCGATGAAGGGGAAGACCGATCAGGAAATTATCGGGGAGAGAGAACATGCTAAAGACTTTTTGACCGGATTGCTGAAAGAACCTATCGAGCTTATCGACAGCAATTTCAATACTTACATCCAGTTAAAAACCGACAAGTCAGAACGTACAAATGCCATGCTTCTCGCAAAGGCATTAGTGGCGATGGCAACTTCCGACATCGTATTTTTCTGCCGAGGTTGGAAAGACGCAAGAGGATGCTTGATCGAGCATGAAGTGGCAAGAAGGTACGGGATAACGATTATTGAGGAGTAAGGATGCTGCTTGGCAATGATTTGAAAGAAGAGCCGATGGGCAAAGACAAGTTGGGCATACTGTATGAGCGGTTTATGGCTTCGGAGGATCTGAAAAATAAAATCAGAGAGGACTTAAAAAGCTGTATGTCCGTAAGGATGAGGTTCTCACTCACAAAAGATAAAGCAGAAAGGATGACAGAAAAGGCTTAATGAAAGTACTGATAGCTTGCGAGGAGTCGCAGACAGTGTGTAAGGCATTCCGTGAAAAAGGCCATGAAGCCTACTCCTGTGACATTCAAAAATGTACGGGGGTTCCGAAATGGCACATTTTAATGGATGCCAGGGCGGTACTTAACGGTGGCACGATGAGATTACAAACAGGTGAAAAGATACACATAAACAGATGGGACTTAATCATTGCTCATCCACCTTGTACGTATCTCAGCAATGTTGCTACAAGGCAGCACAGCATCAGGATGACTCCTCTGAATTGGATTAACGCACGGACACTGAACAGGATAGAGGGTATGAGGTTTTTTATGGATTGCGTCAATGCTGATTGCGACAGGATAGCAATCGAAAACCCGGTAGGAGTTATGAACACTTGTTACCGAAAACCCGATCAATGCATAGACCCGTACATGTTTAGCGATGGTCCGGAAGATAAAGATAATTTTGTGACAAAGAAAACGTGTTTTTGGTTAAAGGATTGCCGCCACTTATCCCAACCTACAGAGGAGAAAAACCAAACAACCGTGAACTGTACGGTGTTCTTCCATTCGGGAAAGTCAGAGTTTGGGAAGATACATATACAAGAGACGGCGGCGTAAGAAGCAAGACATTCGGAGGAATAGCAAAAGCAATGGCAGAGCAATGGGGGTGAATTTAAATAAAAGTACTTGTGGCGTGTGAAGAATCACAAAGAGTATGCGAAGCCTTTCGGAAGAGAGGACACGAAGCGTATAGCTGCGACATCTTGAATCCGTCAGGCGGTCATCCGGAATGGCATATCAAAAGTGATTGTCTTCCGCTGTTGAACGGTCATTGTGAATTCATAACGATGACAGGACATAAGGTACGAATTGATTCGAAATGGGATCTGATTATCGCACATCCACCTTGCACATATTTGACCGTAACTGGCAACAGTTGGTTCAACATCGAAAAGTACGGAGAAAAAGCAAGGCAAAGATACAAAGACAGATATAAGGCAATTGTGTTCTTCATGCATTTCATCCTAGCTGATTGTGACAGGATCGCTGTGGAAAATCCTGTTGGTATCATGAATACCGCATATAGGAAACCCGACTGCGTTATACATCCGTACTACTTCGGAGACGATGCAAAGAAGAAAACTTGTCTTTGGCTTAAAGGACTTGAGCCATTAAGACCAACAAATATTATTGAGCCAACAACTGTTATTACAGGAAACAGCACTGATTCGCCTTGGCACGCTTACAGTTGGGGTCTTCCACCGGACGAGCGTTCAAAAGCAAGAAGTAAGACGTTTCCAGGGATTGCAGAAGCTATGGCCGATCAGTGGGGAAAGGAAGGTGATATTCGTGAATACATCTAGTAAAGGTGACATAAAAGTAGGTGACAAATTCGTAATCGAAATCGGAGAAATCATTCTCAGTAAGGACGGCAAACTGCTTTACAAAATTAAAGGGTTTAACACTCTGGTTTTCGATGATGTCGGTATCAGCAGACTGATGAAACAGTCGAATTTGACCAGTGCAGAGGCTGTTCGCAAAGCATGGGAAAACGGCTACGATGCCGGCAGGCTGAACATGCTTGACTGTGTCGATGAAGCCTTTGACGAAATCAGAAGAATGAGGTGACAGCGATTGACAGACAAAGGTTACGGCATTATCGAGATACCCGTACCGCTCAGTACCTTGAACGAGACCGGAAGAGTAATGCTGTCTGCGAAACAGGAGAACGGTATACCTGTCTGCAAAATTTATTATACCGATAACTGGAACAGCGGTGAAAAAACAGGCACCTGGATTCGGTTCACGAAGAAGACAGACACTTACAGACGGCAGATGTTTTTCTGTAACAGATGCGGTTACAAAAACAGGAATCAGACAAGGTTTTGTCCGGGATGCGGAAAGCCCATGGAGAAGAGGTTTGAAAAAGATGGCAGTGAAGGATGAATTCATCACATTGGAGCATAAAGATGACAGAAGTCCGGCGATACTCAGGAAGAAATGGATTAAAGGAATTGAGTCGATTGACAGCAAATCTTCGAAAATCACTTACGGAGAAAATCGTCTTGTGGAAGTCGAGGTTCTCGGAAAGGCTTCGAAGATTCGGTCGATGGTTTACGGATAAATAAATGCTCGGTGCCGGATATCGGTTAAATGACCTTGCGAAGGTAACAGCCAGGTTTTGAAGGGAGGACGAATGGTACTGTTTTCATATATATTGATCGTACTGTTTATAAATGCACTCAGTTTCTTCATAACAGCCGGAATTGTAAAGCTGCTTTCGTGGGCATTCAGCTTTGCGTTTTCATGGAAATTGTCAGTGGGCATATGGGTGGTGTTATGGATTCTCGGAACGATATTCCACAAGAAATAATTGAATGTTCCGGAGAAGACACAACAAACTGAAAGAAGGTGCAACTTTTGAGCGGAGCAGAAGCATGGAGCCTTGTCGCACCGATATTGGCAAGATATGCCGGAGTGACCGAGGATGGAAAACTCGATCTGTTCAGCGAGGCGTATGTGCTGATTTATGGAGCATTGAAAGAGCATGACGAAAGACAGGAGGGTGATACGGAATGACGAATGAGGAAGCTATCCCGATTTTGAAACGTCTGCAAGAGCCAGAACCGTGGGAGCCGCAGATAACGTTTGATGCGTTTGATGCTCTGGAACTGGCAATTGAAGCGTTAAACAAAGAAATACCGCAACAGCCAATGAAAGACATAGACACATTCAGCAAAGATCTGTACAAGCTGTATTGCCCTACGTGCGGTAATTATATCGCTTACGGTAACAGTAGGGTGGGGACATTACACAAATTCGTAAATGATACGGACAGATGCGGTTACTGTGGGCAAAAGATTGATTTTGAGAGGTGACGCGGATGACGAATGAGCAGGTGATTAAGCGCATTAACGAGATCAGAGAGATTCTTGCGGATTATCGTGCATTAACCAGCTATGACCATGAAGCCTTAGATATTACCATATCCGCATTAAGCAAGCAGTGTGCAAGCAGTGTGCCCGAAACCGGCTCTATCTGCACCAAAACAGCCGAAAATGACGAAGATAGAATCGCAATTAATCTAAAGAAGCGTACAATCACAGAACGGCTGATTATTGCGGAGTCACTTATTAACAGTGTTATTGCCGATTCCGATCAATTTCGTGACCACACGAAAAAGACCGATGAAGAATCAATAAACAAACAGGAAGTGCTTACCAACATGATAACACTGTGTGATGGGTGCTATCTGATGGAGCATTGTGGGCAATGCAATCCAAACTGCCTGTTGCGAAAAGCGATGGATGTTGTTGAGAAAATCAAGACCGATTCAGAACGAGTTTCACTTTCAGAGCAGGAAAAGTCGAATTCATTCTCAAAAGAGCCGTCAGAGGATGGCGAATCTGAAATGAGTAATAGCGATGAATGGTGGAAAAATTACATTAGGTCGCGGATGAGTAATGGTGATGTTCCCGACATCCATGTCGGAAAGACCGATTTTAAGCCCGGGGATAAATTCATTTTAGAGCTAGGACAAGAGCGGCGAATGTTTGGTGAGTTCGAAATCAAGGGTACGGACTTGTACGTCAAGACCGATTTGTTGGAGAAGCTGAGAAGATTTGACCTGGATTATACGGGGGAATGGATATTCCATCAAGATTGGAAAGATGACGAAGAGAGTCCTTATGAATGCAATTGGTGCGGAAGAACATTTGACTATGACATGAATTATTGCGGATATTGTGGTGCATACATGAAGAGAAAGGCGAAATGATGGATGACACGATAAACAGAAGGTTGGCAATAAAAACGGCTTTAGAATTTTTTGTAGAATTTTTTGGCGGTGCATTCCGTGAAGATGACCAAAGATTGCTTGCAGAAAGGATTGAAGAATTGCCATCCACCCAGCCCGAACAGCATTTAACCTGTAAGAATTGTATACACTTAGGACATGCCTATATGATGCCTTGCAAAAACTGTAAAAGAAACCAGATGTTGCCTGATTGGTATGAGGTGGAAACAGAAAGGCGGGAGGATGAGTGATTTAATCAGCAGACAGGCGGCGATTGATGCGCTGAGAGTTGCGTACTGGGACGGCAACATTCAATCTGCAAAAGACGATCCTTGTATAGTTGATGCTATGACGGATTGGGCAATCAGACAGGTAAAAGCACTTCCACCCGCACAGCCGGAACAGCAGTGGATTCCGTGCAGTGAGAGATTGCCTGATGTAGATGAATTAGTTCTTGTCACAGATGACAGTGGTGGAATCAAAACTGTAGATGTTGATAGATGTGGACAGTATGATTCGGGAAAACGCTTTTGGTATTACACACGAAATGTTGTTGCTTGGATGCCACTACCAGAATCATATCAGGAGGGTGAACAGGATGGATGATCTGATAAGTCGAGCGGCGGCTATTGATATTCTGTACAACTTTGCCGGGTGCATTGCTGACACACCAGGCGATTGGTATAAGGCATTTGAAAAATATAAGTACGATTTGGAGAATCTACCGTCCGCACAGCCAGAAATCATCCATTGCGAGTTTTGCGAACACTGGAAAAACAATCACTTATGCGAATGTCTGAGCAGATACGGAACCTTTGAGACACCGAAAGATTTCTTTTGCGGATATGGGAAAGGCAAAATGATGACTGATACAGAAATGGCAAGAAGGAAAGCAATATGTACCGCTGCAGGCGTTAACGATATCGGAGAAGTGTCTGACGGTTTTCACACGTTTAATGGGCTTTATGAACAAAGGATGATTTTATTCGCCGCACTTGTAAAGGCGTATAAGAGCAAGGCATGGAAATCGTATAGACATGAAGATGGGGAATACTGCTTTGGTGGCGGATGGTTCGTTGTTGGAATTGATACGCCGGAGGGAAGTTATACTTACCACTACGAAAATAAATATTGGGATATGTTTGACTGTATTGATCTTCCGAGGGCGCCACATTGGGACGGACACACGGAAGCGGATGCCGAAACAAGGCTTATGTCTCTTGAGTCGGAAATCAAGACAGACGGGGACACAATAAGCAGAAAAGGGGCATTAGATGCTCTTGAATGGAAGTATGCCGGAAAATCGGCTTTTGATGCCATTAAGGCGTTGCCATCCGTTCAGCCCGAAATCATCCGTTGCAATTCTTGCAAACACTGGACTCAAACTACGGGAAAAATGAAGGGCTATGGACTTGGCAGGTGCGATTATCTTAATGCTGACTTGGTAACATGCAATGGATTTTGCTATTGGGCAGAAAGGCGAAATGATGGATGATAGTTTGGTGAGCAGACAGGCGGCGATTAGTATCGTTGAATTTGAGTGCGGAGAGTGGGAAGGTTTGGCACAAACAATCGTTAACGGAATAAAAAAGCTTCCGTCCGCACAGCCGAAAAACAACTGTTCGGAAATTCCGAACAACTCAGATTTGATTGATAGACGGGCGGCGATTGATGCCGTGAGGAAAAATACATTTAGATTGACGTTCGCAGAAGAACAGAATTGTGAAGGTCATGTGGCATGGAGCGCAAACGCCGTCTATAGCGATGTGATGGAAGGAGAATTGTTGGAATTGCCATCCGCACAGCCAGAGCGGAAGAAAGGGAAGTGGATTGGAAAGTACCCAGTTACAAGTGCTTGTTCTGAATGTAATTATCTTATTCATGACAGCAAGGTAAAAGCATTTGCTTACTGCCCGAACTGCGGAGCAGATATGAGAGGTGAACAGGAATGAAAAAATCATGTGTGGGATGCAAATACAATTTTCGTTCCGATAAAAAGGAACCATGTAAGACGGGAGTTTGGAACATTTATTATTCTGGTGAATGTTTGCAGTATAAACCATCATTGAAGACGAAGTTGAAAAAGTGGCTAAAAAGGAGAGGCGAGGACGATGAGTGATACGGCTATCGAAGCGTTGAGGTATTCGGAATTTCCGAACAGTTCAGACTGTATCAGCAGACAAGCGGCGATTGATGCGCTGATTGAGTTGTATGAATATCAAAGGGATATCGACCCAACAGAAGCGGCAGACCTTGTTAGGCAAGGGATATATCTTGCGGAAAAGAAGATTGAACAGTTGCCCTCCGCACAGCCAGAACAGCGGTGGATACCGTGTAGTGAGCGGATGCCAGAGGAAAAAGACGCAGGAATTTTAAAGAAGTTGGGGACTAAAAAAAGGTCAGAGTATGTCCTTGCTACAGTAGAGGTCAATGGCGAAAGAATGACCGTGACAGCTTGTACATATGATGGTATGTGGCATTGGGATAAGAAATATGCGTTCCCGAATTATAAAGTTATCGCATGGATGCCGTTACCAGAATGTTATCGAGGTGAAGAAAAATGAAAATAGGCGATAGATGTTTTGTTCATGGATACGTTGACGAAATCCGTAAAGACACAATCATCATCCGCAACAATGGCGGCTATTTTGGCACTGATCCCGGAGAAGTTATAGTGGTCACCGATACGGCACATCCGAATTGGATTTCTGTAGAAGATAAAATGCCCGACAACAATTTAGATGTCCTGTTGCAGTTTAAGGGCAATATGGGCGTTGGTTTTTATGAAGATGGAGATTGGGCTATAAATACTGGCGAAGGGATATATAGTTTGGTTGGATACAATGAGGAAAAACCTATTGCTTGGATGCCGTTGCCGAAACCGTGGGAAGGGGGACAGGATGGGAATAAGCGAAAAAAAGATGCAAATCGTAATTAATAATTATTTCAAGCAAGAATGCGATGTTAATACAAGTATTCGTGAGGCTTTTGAAAAAGGATTTAGGATTGGCGTAAAAAAAGTATCATCCGCACAGCCCGAACGCAAGACGGGGCGGTGGATATACGGAGAGCATGATGTTGCTATGTGTGACGGTTATCATTGTAGCGAATGTGGCTTTTTCGTCCCGTGGGATTACAAGCGTAAATTTATAGATTTTATCAAAGAATATAATTTCTGCCCGAAATGTGGAAACCCGATGCAGAAGGAAGGTGAAGGGTGAATGGCTTGCCGATTCTGCGAAGCAATGAAATCCAATCATCAAGTGTATGAGATATCATGCGGATGGTCAACCGATGCCGAACTGAAGGAATATGGCAAATACATGATTGAGTACACGGTCGCGATCGTTAAAAGAACTTGGTATAAGAAAAAGGGCAAAACAACAGCAGGCAGGACAATTCAATATCGCTATCGGGGAATAGGTTTTGATCTGAATTATTGTCCTGAGTGTGGAAGGAAGGTGAAGGGTGACAAATGAGTAAAAAAACAACATATCTTTTGCCAATTTGGATAGATCTGACTTGCGAGAACCATAAGCTTTTCATGCAGGCACTAAATGATAAGTTGACTGAATTTTTTGAAGAGGAGTGCGATCTAATAGCAAATTTTGGCGGCACAGTGAATGTACAGTGGTCGGTAAATAAGCACGTAGATTTGAAGGAAGGTGAAGGGTGAGAAGATGATTATTTTCACGCAGAACAAACAAGCAGTATGGAATTTCGATGATATGTCAAGACTTCACGTTACCGGGACAGGGACAGGTATACAGGCAGTAGGGCGGAATGGATCCGGCGGAGAAATCGCAAGGTACCGAAACCGTGAATGGTGCGTGTATGCGCTTGAGATGCTGATATCGGCTATCGAGGCAGGAGATAAAACGTTCACGTTTCCTAATGAGCGAGAAATGGAGCACCGCACCGCTCACGGCGTTAGCGGAGGTGGAAAAAGGCATGGAGGTTCTTGACTATATCCCCGATGGATGGAGACCACGCATAGGAGCGATTAATAACCCGAAAGGACTCCGATGGATTTACAACGGAAAAAGTCGTTTTGACCCGGATTACAAATCCGCTTTGGTGAGAGAGGAACTTGTTTTTGAATGGCATGACAATCAGCGGTTGCAGAAGGACGGTGACACAAAATGAGCAGATTAGACGATAGCATTTCTTACGTAGCAAGCATTCTGGATAATTTAACTGCTTACCGCAGAATCACACAGATGCCAAACTGCAATGATTGTGGAACTGCAAAGACTTGTGAAGTAAGGCCTAAATGGGGAGAACCGCTTAGATTTAATTGTCCATTATGGCAGGAGTAGAAGGACGGTGACACACAATGAGCCTTATTAGCAGAGAAGATGCAATCAACTATCTTATGACCAACATGAACTGGCATGACGAAGACGGATATACAGTGGAAGACGCAGATGAAAAGAGAAAAATCATCACTGACTTGATTAACGGTATTCCCGATGCAGATGACGGGTGGATGCCATGCAGCAAGAGACTTCCGGAAGAAGATGATTATAATTCTTGCATAGAATGTCCGGATGGTGCGGTATGGTATATTACCGAAAACGGGACAATGGGAATTGGATATTATTACGAATCCACAAAAGAATGGTCAACAACAGATGATTTAAAGACAGATGGAAAAGTTGTCGCATGGAGACTGCTTCCACTTGCTTTCAGACCAAAGGAGGATAAATAATGTTAATGCTATCGCTGGACGATGCCGTAAAGGTTACAAAGCGGCTTGTCAGAGATAATACGAATGATACCGAAATAATCAGACAGGAATTGGAACAGAAATGTTGGTTTCCTCCAAAATCGAATGACGCCGCAAAGCATTTGAATGATTTGATCTTTGATATAAATCCTGCCGAGATATGCAGTCAGATAGAATCGGACAATTTAAAGAACTGGTGTAATACGGTGCAGACCGAAATGAAAATGGCAATGGTGCAGTTACCGTGCTGGTCGGAGGAGGACAAATGATAACAATGTCAGAATGCACTCGCAAGACCACCTGCTACGATTGCGACAACACGGCCTGCTACTTTCACGGCAAGAAGGGGGCTGATTGCCCAAAATATGTGTGCGATAACAGCACATTCGATTGCGAGAAGTGCGAGTTTATTGACCGATTTATTGAGGAGGAGCGAAAGGAATATTCCTATGAAACTGACAAAACGTGAGCAGGAAGTTATCCATCTGCGGTATGTCGAGAATAAATCACTCAATGAGATAGCGGAAATCTACGGCGTAACCAAAGAGCGCATCAGACAGGTCGAAGCAAAGGCACTATGGAAGACCCACAAAAACAACCCAGAACACTCATGCGATGATTGCTATCACTACTGGGGAACGGTTCCGACCTGTCATAATTATCCGCACAGGAGCAAGCCATGTGATGATTGGAAGCCGAAAAAGGAACCGAAGAACGCTACGGATGCAGAGAAATATGATGCTTATCAGGAGGTGTGGAATTGATGGACAGCCATGATTGCGATACCTGTCGATACAGAGAGCATACCAACGGACAGCTGCCTTGCAGTAGATGCAAAGGTGGGGACTGTTGGGAGAGTGAGGAGGATGATTAATTGTGGGACGGAGTAATGACATTGTTAACGTTTCTGGTAATTCTAATCACGATAGCAGCTTGGATAGTCAGCCGGTGATTTGTTCGCATCCTTGTTTTGACTATACGTGGTGTAAACACCATCCGATAGCGGCTCCTATAGACGGGACAACATGTTTGTATGTGGACTGTTATGGAAAAGAAGGATGCGTAAGAAGATGAGGATCGGTCTTATTTCCGTAGACTCTCATAACTTCCCGAACATTCCTCTGATGAAGATATCCGCATGGCACAAACAGCAAGGCGATTCGGTCGAATGGTATGATCCGATGTTTAGCGGTCACATGGACAAGGTGTATATGTCCAAGGTATTCAGTTTCACTCCTGACTACGAATACTGCATTGATGCTGATGAAATCGTTCGGGGGGGTCCGGTTATTGCATAGAATTGGTAGATGGAAAAGAGGTCTACCATGCCGAGCGAGACACGAACCTTCCCGATGAGATAGAGCATATCTATCCCGACTACGATTTGTATCCGGAACTGACAAAGGATACGGCCTACGGATTTCTGACAAGAGGATGCCCGAGAGGATGCGGTTTCTGTCATGTGGAGAGTAAAGAAGGTAAGCGGTCGAGGAAGGTTGCCGACTTATCGGAATTTTGGAGAGGACAGAAGAACATCATCCTCTGCGATCCGAACATCTTAGCCTGTCCGCAACACATGGAACTGCTTCAACAATTGGCAGACAGCGGAGCAAAAGTCAATTTCAATCAGGGATTGGATATTCGGCTAGTGAATGACAAGAACATGGAACTGCTGAAACAGATCCGGCTCGATTCGATCCATTTTGCTTTTGACAGATGGCAGGACAAAGATATTGTCGAACCGAAGCTGAGAGCATTTGCCGAGAAGACAGGATTCAATAAAGACCGGGGCAGAGTTATGGTATACATTCTCTGCAATTACGACACGACACTTGAACAGGATCTGTACCGGATTCAGCTTTGCCGGGAATTGAAATTTGCTCCGTATCCAATGATTTACGATAAAGAACATTGCGATTCGGTTTATAAGAGATTGCAGAGATGGTGCAGTAATTTTATTTTCTGGAGTTGCCCGACATTTGAAGAGTATACAAGGAGAAAAAGAACATGATGGACATAATATTCGGATTTTTCGGTATCCTGATGATTTATATGCTCGGAGTATTTAGCGGAATTGTGATTATCGCACTTGTGAGTGCAGGAAGGGAGCGTGACGATTTCGAAGATGAAATATCAGAACATAGAGAAGGACAATCTTCTGAACGGTGACGGAGTAAGGGCAATCCTTTGGGTTTCCGGTTGCAATCACCACTGCAAAGGATGCCAGAATCCCGTGACCTGGAATCCTGATGACGGTCTGCTGTTTGACGAGAATGCCGAGAAAGAATTATTTGACTTGATCGATAACGATTACTGCTCCGGCTTGACACTCAGCGGTGGAGACCCGATGTATCCCGGAAACAGACTTGCGATTTACAATCTGCTCCGAGATTTTCGATTCCGGTATGGTATTTCGAAGACTGTATGGATGTACACCGGCTATACATTCGATGAGATTAAGGATGATAAAATTCTCGGCTTTGTGGATGTCATTGTAGACGGAGAGTACATCGAAGCACAGCGGAATACAGACCGGCAATGGGTCGGAAGTGAGAACCAAGTAATCTGGCGTAAAAATTCAAACGGGGAGTGGATTCCCGACAAACCTGCCTACACATATGACAAGGATGTACAGGAGATGAGCGGATGTGATTGCCAAGGGATGTAGCACCTGTGTTTACAACGATAACGGTCTGTGCGACAGACTGGGATTCATGATAAGCGATAAATGGGAATGTAAGAAGTGGGAGAACAGCAACATGGAAGAAATCAAAGTTAATGAGGATGCGATAAACCATCCTTCGCATTACAACTACGGCAAGATTGAGGTAATAGATTTTATTGAAGACCAGAACCTCAATTTCAATCTTGGAAACGCAATTAAATACATCTGCCGTGCAGGAAGGAAAGATCCCGAGAAGACAGCAGAAGATCTGGGCAAGGCAATGTTTTATATCGAGCATGAGATACAGAGGATAGGGAAAGATGATTAAGGTAGAGAATATTGATGTATACGGACTTGAACATGCAGTGAGGGCTTCCAGGAATCCGATGAACAGCTGGAATAAGTCCGACAGCTTCACAAGAAGAAACTACACCAACATGAAACAGGATTTCTTCATCGGAGAAAACGACATGACTCTGGCAAAGAAACTGTACAAAGCCGGTGTACCGCACAGGACATATCTGCGGATGATTAATGTGTGGATGGATGTGACCGCACCACTATATTGGTGGAAAGAAGCTGATCGTTACACCATCGGCAAGGCACAGGTAAGTACCAGTACGATGCACAAGATCCATGCGAAAGAGTTTGTTTTGGATGATTTCAGCTATGAACATTTATTCGGCGATTTCGAGCCGATTAAAAGAGTATCGGCAAGTGATCCCGGCGGCTACGCCATCGAACTTGAATCGACCTCTGTAAAGTTAAAATCAGACACGATGATGATGTGCCTTATTGAGTTGCTGAATTTTTACAGAGAAAAATATCTGGAAACGAAGGATAAAGCGTATTGGTGGCAGCTCATCCAGCTCCTTCCTTCATCCTACAATCAGAAGCGCACAATCATGATGTCCTACGAAGTGGTGGTCAAGATAATTGACGAAAGGTCCGGACATCGTTTGGATGAATGGAATGATTTCGTAGAGATCCTCAAAAATTTACCGTACGTAAAGGAGATAATCAAATGACAGAATTATTACAGTTCATATTAAGCACACCTTTAAATTTCGCCGGAACCATCGTTCTCATCCTTGTCACAGCACTCGCAATCAGCATTGCCTTGTCTCCGCTTCACAAGGAAGGAGATATGTACATCCGTACCGATGATGACGAGATGTGTGATATGGTACGTAGCCTTGAGGATGACGAAAAATAATTTAAAGGAGGGATAGATTTTGAAGACAATTAAGGTTAAATACCATTCAGATATAGACAGGATCGAGATGATTCCGCAAGGGAACTGGACGGATTTACGCGCTGCCGAAACGGTCGAGTTGAAGAAAGGCGAATACAAGATGATATCCTTGGGAGTTTCAATGGAACTCCCCGAAGGATACGAAGCACTGGTTCTTCCGAGGTCTTCCACCTACAAGAAATATCATGTCATTCTCGCTAACAGTATGGGAGTGATAGATGAATCTTACAAGGGTGATAACGACATTTGGCAGTTTCTTGCTTATGCCCTGGAAGATACGGTGATTCCAAAAAATGAGAGGATCTGCCAGTTCCGCATTATCAAACATCAGCCGAAGGTAGAATTCGATGAAGTGGTGACGCTTGGTAACCCCGACAGAGGCGGCGTGGGTTCGACCGGAAAATTATAAAAGGAGGGGTACGTTTTGAAATTCATCTGCGATAAAAAGGATCTGGCAGCTGCTCTGAAGATTGCCACAAGAGCATTGTCGAGCAAGAATAACATGACCAATCCGATTCTCGATTGCGTCCTGATCAAAACAAACGGCGATTCCGAAATCGAACTGGTCTGCAACGATTTGGAACTTGCGATTTCGACTACGGCTCCTGCGGATATTATCGAACATGGCTGTGTCGCTCTTGACGGTAAGCTGTTCACGAATATCGTAAACGGATTCTCAAATGGAGACATCAAAGTCGATTGCGATGAGGAAAAACTCAATACGGTCATCAGATCCGGCAAGGCGAAATTCAACATTCCGGGCAAACCTGCGGAGGATTTTGTAGGACTTCCAAAAGAAAAAACAGGGGTACATTTCGAGGTTCCCGTATACGAATTTTGCAGAGCGATTGCAGGCACAAATTTCTGCACCACTCAGGACGGCAGTATGAGGATGATGGAAGGTGAGTGCATCACATTTGACGGAGATGCCATGACCGTAACAGCACTTGACGGTCACCGCATAGGACTCCGCAGGATATACCTGGATTCAAACGAGGGGCAGAATGCGAAAGTCATTATTCCGGTCAAGTCTCTGAACGAGGTAGCTAAGATTGCTGACGGAGATACGATGGATGTGTCAATTGAAACCGGAAATGTCATCTTCCGATTCGGCAGCACGATTGTAAATACCAGGGTGATTGAAGGTGAATACTTCGATGTGGATAAAATTGCCAAGGCCGATACTCCGATAAAAGTAACGGCAAACAGGAAAGACCTTCTCGATGCAATCGGCAGATCCACGGCAATCGTAGAAGATAAGCTGAAAAAGCCACTGGTGGTTACGGTTGACGATAAGGAGCTGCGACTGGATGCGGTCACGGCACTCGGCAGTACCTCTGATGCCATTGACATCGAAAAAATCGGAGATGATATCCGTATCGGTTTCAATCCGAGATTCCTGATGGATGCGCTCAAAGCAATTGATGACGATGTAGTGACTCTCGGGATGATGAACCATAAATCTCCGACAATTATTGAAGATGAGGAGAAGACATATATGTACGTGGTTCTCCCGGTCAACATAAATTAAAGGAGCGGTGCTATGGAAGATGTCAAGAATGCCAAGAAAATCGTAGAAGAGAAGCTGACGCAGATGGCGAACGTGTACCGCATAAAGCACATAACAGATCCCAACGAGGAACGCAGGAAAATGTGGAAAGAATTTTACATTCTTGTGGAGCATGACATCAAACCTGCACTCATGGATGCGCTGAAATGAATTCTACGTCTGATTTTAAAAGACAGGAAGCTGTTTTAGACGCATAACTCCCTTTAGACGATAAATTGGTAGGGTAAGACATATATATGTCTCAAAACGGCTTCCTGTAAAGAAATACGGAGCAAGGGTGGCACCCTCCTGAGAGATGCTCAAATTTCAAAGGAGGGGTGCTTTCCGGAAAGGAACAGAAAAATGTGGGTAATAAGAAAAGGCAGTGCCGGTTATCATGTCGGATATTACCGACCGGACAGTACGTTTATCACGATTCTCGTAACAGATGGTAATACCAAGGAAGATTTACTGGCAGCTTGCAGATTTTGCCATTACATGAACGGTGGCGCATCGAGTGAGAAACCGCCATTGAATATCGATGACGGAAAATTATACGAAAGGGAGTGATCGCTATATTCTCAGATTTGGATTACGGGGTCGTAGACGGGCAGGAAAAATTCTACAAAAGGATCAAAAACGAAATGCGGAGAAAACACGATGTACGTGAATGGATGACCGTAACAATTATGTACAGTCCGCTCGGTGGTGATGATAAAGAAAAGCCGGTAAGATGCATCGTGAGAGCCGTGGACAAGTGTTTCGTGACATTGGAATTGCCAAAAAGATATTGCCGGTCATTCGCATGGGATGAGTTTGAGCGTATAAGGGTTAAAAAGACAGCATAAAAAATTAAAGGAGTCTCACTTTCCGAGGCTCCTTTTTCGTGCGCGAAGGCTATCTGTGTAAGCCCAAGCGCCTCGCTTTCAGACCGTCCTACCCTCCTACGGAGTATCCAAAAATCAAACGAGGGGTGCCGGACTCGCGGATGTATGCCGAAATTTTAAAGGAGGGGTACTTTACGAAGGGTACCGGACTCGCCCGGATACATGCGAATTTTAAACGAGGGGTACTTTGCGGAAATCAAACTGTGGTCTGGGAAATATGAAATTGAAATTTGCATTTTGGAACATTTTGTGCCGATTTTCGAAAAAGAATTTCGTATCCGGCAGTTAAAGCGGCAGATTTTGAGATTCCGCAAAAATCATACGCCTTATCCGTAAAATTTCTGCGGATGCCGCAAAGAAAAAACTTTTCTGGTATTTCGGTAGAATTTTGAGATTTGAATTTTGAAATTTCTGAGCCGTCACACATGCGGAGCAGAGCCATACACATACATGTCATGCGGTCACGTACACAGTGGAGCAGCCACGGCACGTACAATGCCCGTAAACACACGCAGGAGCCTGTTTTAGACACGTAAGTAGGTGCGGTGGATAAAATATACACCTGCGACCACTTATGCCCAAAAATGCCCTATTCTATTAAGCATCCACAGTAAGAAACGGCATCCTACGCATTCGCATACACCCGAGCACAGCCGACACGCGCGAGAAGGTCATCTGCGGTGCTCTCTCTGGTTCATCCCGGGTTCGCCCTGGATTTTGCCCTGGTCGTGATCGTACGCGCGTAAAGTGCTCACCAAAAAGAAGCCGCCCCGTGATCTGGGACAGCTTCTCTCGTGTACGCGCACGAGGTGCTAACCGACTCCGAAAAGTCACACAAAATGCCCGGTGATTGCCCAGGGATCGCCGGACCTGTCGGATCCGGTCAAAAAGTCGCACAAAACGTCCCGGCGGCGCTGCAGCTGATCATTCCACCTGGAACGTCCGAAAAAAGGACGCACTTCCACCTGTAAACGCCTGACCTGTCGCAAGGGCACACCGGTACCGCAAACAACGCCGGGAACGTTCGAAACGTCCGAAACAATCCGGCGCCGGCGTGATCATTGGAAAACAGGAAAAGAGAATATTCCCGGCGTGGATCGGTATTTACTTTTCTGTCGTTTTACCGTCCGGAACATGTTTTATCAGCGTCCCGGGTTGACATTCCAATAATGTACAAAGTTTATCCAGTACTTTAATACCGACTACTTCGCCGGCGTAAATTTTATCGAATTGGGAGTTACCTATTTTGTGTACTTCCTGCAATTCCTTTCTTGTGTATCCTTTTTTCTTTAATCTTTCCATAACATCAACTTTATATACAAACATAATACACCTTCTTTCCGGGAATGAATACAGATAGAATTTTACGCCTATATATTACCATGAAATATTAAAGCGTGTCAACCTAACAATAGGTGTATGCAATTACATATAATAGGAAAGAATGCACCTAGATTTAGTAAATAGTAAATTTAATTTAATAACTAAATTTAGGTTGACAAACTACCTAGAATTAGGTATAATGATACTATCAAAAAGGGATACAATAAAAGCAAGTAACCATCGGGAACGTGCTTAGCGCCGGTTCCGATGATGAAAGCAGGATAGTATTCCAGGCAGCGAAAACAATGATCAATAAAGAAAAGGAGAATAAAGCAATGATTAGAATTTATTTAACGAATTTAGGCAAGTACAACGAAGGATATTTAATCGGAGAATGGTTAGAGCTTCCGGCAACTGATAAAGAGATTGAAGACGTATTAAACAGGATCGGAATCAGTGAGGAGCCGGACGAAGACGGCAATTATTACGAAGAGTATTTTATAACTGACTATGAGACGGATATTGACGGGCTGAAAATCGGAGAGTATGACAATCTGGACGATTTGAACAAACTTGCGGAAGTGCTGGACGGTAACGAGGAAGCGGCGGCGGCGCTGATTTATTACGGCTATGACACGGCGGAAGAGATCAAAGAAAACTTAAACGACGTGCTTTACATAACCACAACGCAAGGATCGGAGTCAGAAGAGCACGCAGTTGGATATGCATTTGCAATCGAAATCGGATGCCTCAATATTCCGAAAGACATAATTAATTATTTCGACTTTGAAGCATACGGCCGGGACATCATGCTGGAAGGGCGTTTTTATGTTAGCGAAAGCGGAAACATTTATGAGGTAGTGGCATGAGTAGGATGGAAAAACTAAACAAAAAATACATGTTCTTTCGTCGCTTCTTTCCGGCAAGAATAGCGTATAAGTTAACAGTTTTATAAGTCTTTCCCCGGCGCTTCAGGCGTGGCTTTCAATTGCAACCGGGGATTTAGCCAAAAAAATATTTATCAAGAAAAGGAGATTTTAAACAATGGCAAAAGGATTTTTAGCAGATGAAAAGCGGGCGGCCAAATGGTTAGCAAAATGCGATACGCTGATTTTACAGCGTGACGGTGAAAAGATTTATATATGTGACGGGCATATTCTCGTAAAAATCAATCCTGGAATGTACAATGCAGTATTCCGCATTGCGTCCCCGCGTTTCATTGATTTGCAGGACGGTCAGACGGTTAGAGCAAATAACAAAAATGAGTTACCGACAGAATGCACTAGATACGAGTTTGAAAAGCTCATTCCGGCAACCGGCGCGGTACTGGACATTACTCCGTATAAGCTGGAAGTAGAACAGAATAATATTGATTTACGTGTCTGCTTTACCGCGGACGGGGAAAGAGTCTTTATAAACGATTTATATTACAGCAATTTAAAGTGCTTTAATCAGACCGGCGCATGGATCGGGACAAACTATAGAACGCCAATATTGTCTAACTTTAACAATGATATCGCGGTAATGATTCTTCCTGTAAACAAAAACGGGATTGACAATAAATATGACGTTTATAACGTCAATGAAGTAAACAGACGTATCAGCAAAATAGCATAATTTTTTCCCACGTGAGAGGATCGGAACCGGCTCATTGCCGGGCGTGGGATTTACAAAAAAATGAGGAGGTAAAAACATGAAACGATATAACAATTATTGCGGTAACGAAAACATTGATTATGTTTTTTATAACGAGTGGGCCGATCCTGAAATCTTTTACAAGGGTTTTAAGTGGTCAGTGTGGGAGGTGGAAGAGACTTTAAAAGAATCATTTGAGGAGGAGTTTCCGGGCGGAACGCCGGCGCAATTTGCGGCATATATCAATACAAGAGTAGAGGAATTGCTAGACGACTGGATTTATTCACTTGATTATTTTGATATTCACTATATCAAGAATAACATTCCGGGATTTTTTGAAACACTCCGGCAGGAATTATATTTTTCGGACGAGTGGGATTCATGGAAGACTCCGCAAGATGATGAAGTGATAGACAAATATTCCGGCATAAGTTTTGTTGTGAATGATTATATTTTATAAAAAAGGGCGGCAAAAATGAAAGTGAAGGAATATAAAGGAGTTTTAGAATCCGGTTTTTTGCCGTATGTAAAAGAAACAAACACGACTTACAATATTGACGGGCGCCGCGCGTTTACGAATCCGGAGGATATAGCGCGGTTTATGCTTTATGAAGTCGGCTTATCTGAATGTTCGGATGAATTTGTTTATATTTTATGCCTGAATACAAAATGTAAATTAATAGGGCTTTTCGAAGCGTCGCACGGGTCGACTAATTGCAGTCCTTTCCCGGTTCGGGAAATTCTTCAAAAGTCGCTTATGATAGGGGCGACAAATATAACTATAGTGCATAACCATCCAACAGGCGATTGCAGCCCATCGGAATGTGATATAAACGCAACAAAAAGAATTATTGACGCCGGAAAAATTATCGATTTACCTGTACTTGACCATATAATTGTAGGTGGTAACAACTATTTTTCCTTCATGGAAAATAACATTTTGAGGTAATGCAATAATGATTTTACAATGATTCTGTAATTGCATTGTTTTAAACGGGGGGGACGGGATGAAAAGTATAATTTATATTGCCGGTTTTGAATTAATGTTTGTTACTTTAATGATATTCCAGGGACTGTAAAAAGTCCCTTTTTTTATTGCCTGATTTAGAGAACGATCCGTACAAAGAATGCCGGCAGAAAATGACATTTTTCTCCAAACGTTCAGGCAATAGGTCCGGGCAACATTCCGGGAACGAGTCAGGAAAAGAGAATATTTCAAACGTCCGGACGATCCGGAACGAGAAAAGCGCCGGGTTTGGTTTGGCTGCCCTTTAAAGAATTTTAATACTTGACAAAGAATGATAATCTGAATTATATTAACTGTAAATTGAATATAGATATTTAAAACATATAGCTGTTAATATAGAGTTATAGTTAATTGAGAATACTATTATATATTATTATATTATATATAGTGTTCCTGATAATAATAACTTTATAGTTGACAGCTTTTTTATTTTATCCAGTAGTAAAGATATAGTGTGATCGTATAAAGGAATAATATATATATTACTCCGTATGTAAAGAAGGTGGTTATATAACAATGGGTAGAGGTAATAAAGAAGGTTATAAGAATAGTTTAATATCCGGTGAAAATGTAGATATAGACTATGATTTAAATAAAGCTATGATAGAAGTGTGTCTAGACGTTATTAACAGTGAATATCCAATGTTAGATAATCCTTTACAGGTAAAGCAAGCAATAAATAACTATTTTGAATCATGTATATCCAGAGGACTAAAACCGGGTAATTTAGGGTTATATGCATGTTTGGGACTGGATAAAAACGATGTAAAGAATGTAATTGAAGGACGGGCAAAGAGTGTTGACGGGCGGAACGTAAGTGCTGAATGTGCTAGACTTATAAAAAAGGCCTGTAAAGGACTTTCACTTTACAGGGAGTCTTTGGCAAGCCAAAATAAGCTGTCTCCGCCAATTGCTATATTTTGGCAAAAGAATTATGACGGTTTGGAAGACGTTCAACGCGTGGATGTGGCGCCGGTTAATACCTTACAAGCGGAGAAGACGCCGGAAGAGATAGCCAGCGAAATACCTGTCGATGATGTATAAATCAGTGAATACAGTATACATTTATTGTATTAATATACATGAAATATAGGCGTTTATGCATTTTTGGTTATTATGTATAATATATATATGCACGGATTGTGTAATGAGTATATCGATCTATGGAACAACCTTACGTTTGTCGTATAGATCGTTATATATGCAAAAATGTAAAGCAAAATTCAAAGGAATTTCAAACGAAAACAGGAAAACATTATGCCTTGCGTCCGCATTAACCACACTAGATGCAATTTAGGCGTGTTTTGCGCTACGTAAAGCAAGGCGGCAGGGGTCTTATACCTCTTGTTAAATATATAATATTACGTTCCGAGAAAAATTTTTCACAAAAAAGGCCTTTTTTAATACTACTCCAATACCATAAAAGACCTTCAAGTTATTATTATATATATTATATATAGCCAAGATACTTATTAACTATATCTAAACGTTTATATTAATAAACAAACGAATTTACACCTACTGTACCTACTGAATAAGCATTATCACACTTGACTTATTCATACATAACAGCATTTAAACTATAGGATTTTAAGTGTTGAATTTAGCCAATACATTGACCTATAACATACTTGTACCTTAAAAATTTTTCCAAAAATTAAAAAGGCTAATGAACATCAGTGAGATGTATATCTGAGATGAGAATATGGATTTCTTCACGGAATTGACCGTGATAGCTGTTGTTTAAGTCGAGGAACAAGTATGGGAAAACGAAACACAACAGACAGATTCAGAAACCAGTTGATTGAACTTCACGGAGACAAATGTGTTAACTGCGGATCGCAAGACCGAGTAGAGTTTCATCACATTGTACCTGTCGCTCTCGGTGGCACTGATGCTCCATCAAATGTAGTGCCATTGTGTTACAAATGCCATAAAGCTGCACATATCGGAAGAAAGTATGGCGATATTACAAAAGAGGCTCATGGTGCTGTCGGAGGAAGAAAGTGCAAATGTGATGACGAAACTTTCGAAGAAGCATTCAAGAAGTATATTGGCGGTCAGATCGGAAAAATAAAATTTTGCGAGATGATAAACCTTAGTTTTGGCAGTATTAGCCCTTCGACCCCACAAATTAAGAGGTTGAAAGAGAAATATGGTATCAAAGAGTACAGGAACAATATTGACATCCGAGGAACAATATCGGCAGAAGGATTAAAAGACGGCGATCCTGTAGGATACATCAAATATCTTGACGGCAGAATGGAAACAATGTTCTATCACGACACCGGAGAGAATGATGTTGAGTACAAGAGTGCAAATCGAACGCGGAATGCAGTAGAGATACAAGCAGAAATACGTAAGAACGAGAGCGAAGCTGAGAGAGAAGAACGTAAGAAGAACTACAATGACTTTCAGCGGACTCTGGATAAAATATTAAATGCCTCATGATCGGAGCAAACTGCCATTGACTCCGTGAGAGATAAAGTGACGGTGGCGAAATAGGTAACCGCTAGGCCGATGGAAATAATGACTAAGTGATTGTGAGTGATCAATCTACTGTTGTTACGGATTACGGTCGAGAAAAACAAACGCTCAGCAATCATGTGAGGTGCAAATCCTCGCCCGTCACATGAGGTCGGCAGGTTTTTTTGTTAGCCTTTCTCCTGTCGGCCTCTCCTTCCCCCGAAAGCAGGTGATTGTTATGGCACACAGCAATGACGAAATCAAGAATGCGGTATCCGTCCTGAGAGACGAGCTGCTTGAAGCGGATGATTTGTATTACGGCTTTCTGGCAAGCATTGAATCAGCTTTGCAAGACTCAATCCACAGTACAAACATCAGAGAACTGGCAATCGAAATACTCGACCGGATTATCGGCGAGTTTGAATATAACGGCGATTAGGGCAGATGATGGTTCATTCCGGAGCGGTTCAAATCCGTTCCTGCCCATTTCATGTGACGGATATGTCTGCCGAGGAGCATGTCTTTCGCTGCCATTGCTTTGAGCCTCCTTTCTTGAAAATAAGCGTTGCGTTCATGGTATGATAACCCCCTAAATCCTCGGCTACCCCTACAGCGCATTCGCCAAGTGGAGAAGGCACGGCTCTTTGACAGCCGGATTCCTCGGTTCGACTCCGAGATGCGTTGCTTCGCCCGAATTGAGATTGATATAAAGCGTCTCTTCGTTAAGCGACCCCCACGGCTTTGTCCGGGATATGTCGTAAACACTGTTTTTTTAAAATATCGAGATGTATGCCATAGGTTTTTCACAATATCTTGCAAAACCGGGCAGAGCCGTCACGGAGAGATGCTTAATGACAAACGGAGAAATCATCGAACGGCTGATGAAGGCAAATCTGCATGAGTACAAAAACATGCACAATCTTGTCGATATGTTCGCGGCTGTTCATGACGAGGAGAATTCGATATTCCTCGATTACGCACTGAAATGTGCGAAAGAAGCAAAGAAAATATGTTCTGCGGAGACAAGATACGATCCTCGGTTTGCGGATCTGTACTGGAAAATCATTTTCTTTCTGGCACCGTACGATTTCGACAGCTATCTGCTCTACATGGAAAAAGACAGAGTGTCGCAGAGATTTTATCTGCCGAGAAGAAAGCAGCTGAAAATTCTTGTTGATGCTTTGCAAGACTTGGAAGACGGTGTAATCGACCTGCTGTGTATCAGCTTGCCTCCCGGGACGGGCAAGACCACACTTGCACTCTTCTACATCACCTGGAGGGCAGGAAAACATCATGAAAAGCCGATACTGACCGTATCTCACAACAATGCATTCCTCGCCGGAGCATATAACGAGTGCCAGAGAATCATAGATCCCGAAGGTGAGTATAAATGGCATGAAATTTTCCCGAATCTGCGGATAACAAGCACGAATGCCAAAGATATGATGCTCGATGTCGGCAAGACCAAGAAGAGCATAAAGCGTTTCTCGACTTTGGAATTTACATCCATCGGTTCCGGAAACGCAGGTAAGGTCAGAGCACAGCAGCTGCTCTACTGCGATGACTTGACGGAAGGTATCGAACAAGCGCTCAGTAAACCGCAGATGGATAAGCTGTGGCAGAAATACACGGATGATGCCCGGCAGAGAAAGATGGGTGGCTGTGCGGAACTGCATATTCAGACGAGATGGTCAGTTCATGATGTTGTCGGAAGATTGCAGAGGATCTACGGAGACAGCCCGACCGCAAGGTTCATTGCTATTCCTGCGATGGATGAGAATGACGAGAGCAATTTCGACTATCCGATAGAGGGCGGCTTCACAACACAGTTCTACCGGGAACAGAGAGAAATCATGGACGATATGTCTTGGAAAGCGCTGTACATGAATCAGCCGATTGAGCGTGAAGGTCTGCTTTATCCGGAAGATAGCTTACGGAGATATGTTGTTATGCCGGAAGGTAATCCGGACTCCATCACCGGGATCTGTGATACGAAGAACAAAGGCACCGACTTCCTCTTCCTGCCGTGCATGTACCAATACGGCAACGATTACTACATGGATGACTGCATCTGTTCTGATGAATCAGACTATGAGGTACAGTATCAGCGCATTGCCGATATGATTGTCAATCATCGAATGCAGATGGTTGACTTCGAGAGTAACAATGGCGGTGACCGTATCGGAACTGAGGTTGAAAAGAGAATTCTCGGACGGCAAGCCTGCGGAATCACGATGCATTACACTACACAGAACAAGGAGACAAAAATCATTGTCAATGCCGAGTGGGTGAAGAAGCATGTGCTGTTCAAAGATAAATCTCTATACGCTCCGAAATCCGATTACGGCAGAGCAATGTCATTCCTGATGACCTATACGGTTGCCGGAAAGAATATGCATGATGACGTTCCCGACGGTCTTGCCCAGTTTGCACAGTTTACGTCAAACCTTGTCGGAGCAAAAACAGAGATAATGGACAGTCCGTTCTAGGAGGAGATTATGGAAATTGATCCTACCGGAGCAGAAAATCTGATAGTGGCAATAACGAGCCGAGCGGCACACGATTTGAAATACAGGATGAATGCCTGGAAGAAGAAACCGAACAGAGACGAACTGTTTGACCGGGATGAGAGTGTAAGATATTTCCGGTCTCCACTCTTCAAGGCGTTTTCGGAAACAGATCCGGAATACATTCTCCGAGAGTTGAAAAAAGAGCAGTGGGGTACAGACGATTGACAGTTAAACAATATTTGAACCAGATCCAAGACTGCCGTAAGCGGATAAAGGAAAAACAGGAGCAGATAGAGCAGAAAAGAATCCTTGCAGAATCCATCACGGCAGGAGCAAATGATGTGAAGGTGCAGTCATCCGGAGAGTATGACAAGATGGCTGCTGCGGTGGCGAACATCGTGGACATGGAGGCCGAACTCCAAGTGATGATCAACGAGTACCTTGCGACCGAGAAGGTGATATCCGCTCAGATCGATGCGGTGGACAGACCGCTTGAGAGAGAAGTGCTTCATTGGCGATATGTCTGCGGAAAGACTTTTGAAGAAACCTCGGTCATCATCGGCAAAACATACCGGCACACAACAAGGATTCACGGCCTTGCGCTGAAAAATTTTCGAGAAAAATACAAAATTCGCTGAAATGTCCTAGAATGTCCTATTTTGTCTTTGATATTGTTAGGCTAGCCAAGTGCGAAAATCGATAAGCTTGCGAACAGGAAACTGTCTTGCAAGCTTTTTTATTGCTCGGAAACGGAGGTGAGTCCGATGAGCGATGCAACATACGGCGGTGCATATGAAAAAGAGCAGGTCGAACTGCGAGGAAGACATCGGATTTACACCGATGTGCGAGAGATTACGGAGAGCAATGTTATTTCCGTCTTGCAAGATGCGCTGATGATTCACGAGAAGAACAGGCAGGAAATGATTTACCTGCTCAATTACGAAAAAGGCCATCAGCCGCTGAAGCGAGAGAAGAAAATCCGTGCTGATATCAACATTGAGGTGGCAGACAACATTGCCAACCAGATTACGGAGTTTTGGCTTGGTTACTTCTGGGGCAACCAGTGGACATATGTTCAGCGAGGAGACAGAGACCTAACCTCGAACGATCCTGACATTGATGACGATGCCATCACGCTACTGAATCAGATGAACGATGATGAGCAGTGTTACACGAAGGTACAGGAGCTAGCGAGATACGTGGAGATCTGCGGTATCGGTTATCAGATGGTTGATATCAAGCGCGATTATGCTGAAGGAAATTCGGTTTTTGACCTTCATACGCTCGATCCGATGAACTCATTTATCGTTTACCGGAACGACATTTGGAACACACCGATGATGGGCGTGACTTATACGCAGCTGAAGAACGGTGACAGGTACTTTACTTGCATCACCAAGGACAGATGGTTCGAAATCCGTAACATTACGGAGTTAATTGACGGCAAAAAGATAGATACATGGGGCAGTTTCGGAAAGTACGGAAAGAGCGGAACAATCAACCCCATCGGCAAGGTTCCGTTCGTTGAATACATTCGTTCGATGGATAGAATGGGCGTTTGGGAAAGACAGATTTCGGAGATGGATGCTCTGAACATCGAGGTTTCCGACTACGCCAATGCAGTTGCACAGGCCACTCAGGAAATCTGGTGGATGAATGACGCGGAGTTCCCGACAAATCCGATTACCGGAGAGAAAGTCAGACCGAAATCAGGACAATGGCTTCAGACCAAGACGGCTCCCAACGGCAACAGGCCGATGATACAGGCACTTTCCAGTACGTTTAACTACAACGGTGTACAGGAAAACATCATGAATAAGCGCGACATCATCTTGCAGAAATGCTACGTACCGCTCCAGTCGGAACCCGGCGGCGGTTCTACGGGAACAGCTTACTCGATGTCTTCCGGATGGACGGCTACGGAAGCTGTGGCAACAAAGCAGGAGAGTATCATTCGCGGTGCTGTCATGGATCTTGTCGAACTCGAACTGCTTGCTATCAAGAATTCTGGGTATCTGCCGTCAGATCACATCCTCATGGATCTGCGGACATCTGACATTTATCCGAAATTCCCGAGACAGAAGACATTCGACCTCGGAACCAAGACAAATGCGATGGTCACGATGATAAAAGCCGGCATCAACGGACGCACCGCAATGCAGGTAGTCGATCTCTTCCCGGATGTCGCACAGGCATGGGCTGATTCGAAAGACCTTATCGAGAAATTCCAGACATCGCTGTTTGAGAGGAATCAAAACAGAGAGCCTACTGCTGACGGTGGCAAGAGAATTATGTCGGATTTAACCGATCAGGAGGTCAACTCACCTACGCTTGACGGATTTCGAACAGGAGTCAATAAAGGCGGTGATGTCTGATGCCGTTCGATGAACTCAATGTACTGGCAATCAGCACCACAACATTCGAGAAACTGAATGAAATCGCCGGAAAGAGAAAGCAGAAACACATCGACATCGACAGGTATTTCGATGAGATGGAGTTGCCTGAGATTGATGCAGAGACAAGAAAAGAATACGCAAGGCGAATGGATAAAATCCTTTTCGCTGCATTGTCACTGCTGTTTATAGTTCTGGCTCAAAATGCTTACAGCAATGTTTCGGCAATCAAAGATAAATTAACCGATGACCTTCTTGGCCTTGCGGAGAGATTCACTTCTCCCGATACCGCAATGCAGAACTATATCAGGCGGTATTCCGAAAGATTCATCGATGTCACGGTGAAGAAAGTGCAGACATACGTAGATGGTCAGGAGGATAAATTAGCCTACTGGTTCTCGGAAGACAGGTCAACATTCAATGCCGAGAACGAGGCGAACACGATTTTCAACTACGATGATTATCGCATCGCCAAAGAACAAGGCATGACACAAAAGCAGTGGCTGACAATGAATGACGAACGGGTCCGGCAGACACATGCTCATATAGACGGCATGATTGTGCCGATTGATGCGCTCTTTCCGGTTGGAGAGGCAATGCTTCGTTATCCCAAGGATTGGGAGATGGGCGAGGGTCATCCGGAAGAGTTAATCTCATGCCGCTGCACAGTCAAATACTTTTAGAAAATCGAGAATCACTTCGGTGGTTCTCTTTTTTATACATTTTTACATCAAGGAGTGACGCATGGCGAGGTATGTTCTCGCCACTCCTTACTGCGAGGTAGGGAGAAATGGAAGAAAAATGGAAAACGATTAAAGGATATGAGGATTGCTACTTAATAAGCTCGTTTGGAAGAGTTATGAGCCTAAAACGTCAAGGTGTTTCCGATACGCATATTTTGAGTCAAAAAATCAACAACAAAGGATATGCGTATTGTGAGCTATGGAAAGAAGGAAAAGGAAAAACATTTTTGATTCATAGGCTTGTTGCGATGCATTTCCTGAATAATCCAAAAGATTTTTCTTGTGATGTAAACCATAAAGACGAGAATCCGCTTAACAACAATGTCAAAAATCTCGAGTGGTGTTCTCATTTGTATAACGTTAGATACTCAAGTGCATTGCACCCACGAAGAAAAAGAAAGTCGAAATACAACGACCCAATTGAGCAAATTGATGCAAATGGGAATGTTGTAAAAAAATACGATTCTCCATTGCAATGCGCAAAAGAAAACCACTTTAACGAATCATCTATTTTGAGATGTTGCAGAGGCGAAAGAAAGACCGCATACGGATTCAAATGGCGATATAGCAGATAAGCACATCTGCTTTATTGATAGATACAAGTGCAGAGAAGCACTATAATACCGCATTTTGTGCAGAGAAGCACATTAAAAATCGCAATCTACAAAAGAGAGTGCAGAGAAGCACGATAAAAAACGCGAAAGGACACGAAATGGAAGAAAACAAAAATCTGGAACAGAACGAAAACACTGAGCAGGAGCAAGCAGCCGAGAATGCAGAGCAGGAGAATAAGGCTCCTACCGTAGAGGAACTAATGGCTGAACTTGCAAAAGAGAGAGCAGAAAAGGCTCGTCTGAAAAATAGTTTCGACAAGGCATCCTCAGAAGCCGCGACCTACAAGAAAGCACTCAGAGAAAAGCAGAGTGCAGAAGAGATTCGGGCAGAGGAAGAGGAAAAGGCAAAAGAGGAACGTCAGAAACAGTTCGATGAACTGGTGGCATTCCGCAAAAAAGCCGAAGCCAAAGGTCGATACGCACTCCAGGGCATGGACGAAAAACTGGCAACCGAGGCAGCAGAAGCAGAGGTGGCAGGTGATTACGATCAGCTTGCCAAGATTCAGAAACAGCATACAGAGAACCTTCTGAAAGCCAGAGAAGCCGAATGGATGAAGAATCGTCCGGAACCGCTCGGAGGAGGATCGGGCGATGCAGATAATGACCCATTCCTTGCCGGGTTTAATTCTGTCCCGACAAGGTTTTAAACGAAAGGAGACATAAGCGATGGCTACAACCAATTATGCAGCTAAATATGCTCCGCAGGTAGATATGCGTTTTACGCACGGAGCAATTACGAATGGACTTGTTAATCAGAACTTCGACTGGATCGGTGTGCAGACCGTAAAGGTATTCAGCCGCGCACTTACCGCGCTGAACAACTATCAGGCATCCGGCCTTTCCCGTTACGGCACTCCGGAAGATCTCGGTAACGATGTACAGGAGATGACCCTTGGACAGGATAAATCCCTTACTTACATCATCGACAAGAAGACCGAGCAGGACACTATGGGTACGATGGAGGCCGCCGCTACACTGGCAGAGAACATCGACAATGTGGTGGTTCCGGCCCTTGATACTTACAGGATCGCCACCCTGTGCGCAAACGTCCCGGCTTACGGTTCCGTCAGCGGCGCTTCTCACGTACTGACTACCACAATTGCCAAAGCGAACGCCTATGAGGAATTCCTTAAAGCACAGGAGATCCTGGACAATGACCTTGCTCCGCAGGGCGGCAGAGTATGCATCTGTACTCCGGCTTACTACAACTTCATCAAACTCGATCCGAACTTCACCAAGACCGGCGATCTCGCAACAAAAATTGCTCTGAACGGTCAGGTCGGCGAGATTGACGGCGTTCCGGTAATCAAGGCTCCGGCTCGTTACTTCCCGGCAGGTGTTGACTTCATCATCACCAATCCGGTTGTTGCTCCGTCTCCCGTCAAACTTCAGGAGTTCAAGATCCATGATGATGCACCGGGAATCAGCGGATGGCTTGTTGAAGCACGTTTCCGTTATGACTGCTTCGTCCTTAACAAGAAACGTGATGCAATCGTTGTACACGGCAATGTGACCGGATATGACAGATTTACCGCTGTAGCTTCTCCGGCAGGCAATCCTAAAGCACAGGGCTGGTTCGAGAAGACAGGTTCTGTTTATAGCAAGACCGAAGATGCTTCCGTAACGGACGGCAAGACCTACTACGAACTGCACTGATCGGGAGGACATAATCCATGATTAAAATCGAGAAGAACGGTGCTGTCATGGAGGTTCTCGATGAACATCAGTTTGCGGCCTATGCCAAAGTAGGTTGGAAAAGATACACAGAGAAGCCTGCGGTGGAGGAAGATTTCATGCCGAAACCGCAGAAGCCTGTGGAAACGGCAGTACCAAGAAGAGGCAGACGGAAAGCAGGTGTATAACGCATGGACGAGGAACTTCTTGAGATAGCAAAAATGTACTTTAAGCGCATTGGAGAAGACATCAAGAATGATTTCCTCCTTGCGCTTTGCCAGTCTGTTATAGACACATACAAATTCAAACGCAACTATCCTTCATCCTACACGGACGAAATGATAGAAGCGGACGTAAACCGTTATTTCGAACGAAGGAAATACGATATTGCAATGACGATTATCCCTGAACTGTACGGGCGAATCGGAGCCGAAGGGCTGTCGATGTTGACAGACGCAGGAACCACCCGGATGTGGAAGAACGAGACGATCCTCAATGATGTCGTACCGATTTGCGAGGTGGTTTGATGCTGAATGCTAGGATCAACACGCAGAAGATTTGGTACGCATTAAGAGAAGACCCCGTTCCTATTGTGGATGAGAATGGAGACTTCACCGGAGAGATGTCAAGAGAGTACGGTGCTCCCAAAATGACGAGAGCAAATATCTCGCCCTCAAGGGGATTAACAGACCATGACATCTTCGGTCTTGAAGTCAACTACTCAAACACAATGTCTACAGCCAAGATGGATCTAGGTATTGATGAGCGGACTCTTCTGTGGGATACGGAGCCACCGCTTGATAACGATGGCAATGTGATTCCCGAAACAGCCAAGTATCGAGTCGCTGCCATTGCGAGAGGACATTATCATGTTCACTACGCTCTGAGACAGCACACAGGTCAAGGCGGTGATGAAGAGTAATGCCAAGGACAATAGTCTTAGACCTTAATGCCAAAGGTGGAATCCTCGACTGCAAGAAAGCACTCCGTACCTACAAGCGCACACTGAGTAACAGGTGCGACCAGTTCGTACGGAAGCTTGCAGAAGAAGGATTCGCCGTGGCACTCATGAACAACATCGCCATTGGTACTCTCGGAAATAAAGATGATATGTCTTACGGGATGTACGTTACATGGAGCGTCACGCATGAGAAGACATCCAAAGGTGCTGAAGGATATGTTGTCGGCACTCCGAAACCTGTTTATGCAGTATGGATTAACAAAGAGGGCATTCAAGTCAGACTTGTTAATCCGCTGCTGATGATGGAGTTTGGGTCCGGTCAATTCGCTGATGACAGCCACTTTAAAATCGGCATGGGCAGAGGCACATTCCCGTTGCAGCAACACGCCAATGAGGAAGCATGGACATGGCAAGACCTAGCCGGTGAATGGCATGAGTCATCCGGCGTAGAGCCGTCAGCGCCGATGTGGAAAGCATCACAGGAAATGAGAAAACAGCTTTTCTCTATAGCAAGGCAGGTGTTTTACAGAAAATGATTGATTGGCGAAACAGAATACTCACCAACGTGAAACTGGCCTTGGGAGATGAGGTAAAAGCAGTTACATCCACACAGTCGGATGTAAAGGCGAAATTTCCTGCATGTGCGGTTCAGACGATAATCAATAACTCCATTGCCGATGACTTATCTGCGGATAACGATTCGGAGAATGCAGTGACCTGCGGTGTGCAGATTGACATATTCGTCAAGACATCCCTATCAGACGCATATCGACTGGCAGATATCGTCAACAGTGCAATGTACCGTATGAACTTCAGACGGTCAAACGGTTTTACGGAAATGATTAATTATACGTCTCCCGATGTTCTCAGAGTGGCCGGAAGGTTTGAGAGGATTATCGGAAGCGATGACGTTATAGACAGATTTGAAGATTAAGAAAGGAGCAATGAGTTATGGGCAAGGGTATTTCTACCATTGGCACCGTGCTGAAATGCGGTGCGGCAGCTGCTTCTGTTGCCGAACTGTGCAAAATCAAATCGTATCCGGACCTGGGCGGCGCTCCCGATAATTTGGAGACCACAGATCTCCAGGATACCGCTCAGACCTTCTGTCCGGGTGTACAGACAGTAGATCAGATGGAATTTACCGCAAACTATACGCTTCAAGATTACGAGTCCGTACTTCAGAAAGCAGGCACAGAGGATCAGGTTTACGAACTGGCATTTGGTGCCAACGGTGCTGACGGCGTATTCACCTGGACAGGTACACATACCGTGTATGTCAACGGCGGTGACGTAAACGCCGTGCGTGAGATGACAATCGTATGCACTCCGTCTTCCGCTGTCACCAAAAAAGCGTGAGCGACAAATATAACCGCGGTTAGAAATGCGGTAGTGACAGACGGGGCTTTTCAGTAAGTCCCGTCTTTTTTTATTACATAAAATGCAAAAAAGGAGAAAATACCGAAGATGAAAAGAACGGTCGTAATTAATGAGAGAGAGTATGAAGTCCCGGAAATTAACTTTAATGCGCTCTGCGATCTTGCAGACTACGGCGTGGACATCCTTAATCCGAAGCAGATGAAGAAGAGTACCATCAATTCTGCGAGAGCAATTGTCGCATGGATTACCGATTCCGATGTAGAAGCCGCAGGCGAACTGATCCAGGCTCACATGATTGCCGGCAACGGTATCACGGAAATTTTCGATGCATTCACACAGGCGGTTGAGGATTCGGATTTTTTCAAAGCCCTCAGAAAACAAGAGGGCAAACTTCCCGTCCAGCCGCAGGATCACAAGAGGAAAGCAACGAGAGCATAATCCGGAAGAAATTCGATAATACTTATGACTACATCAAAGAGGTGTGGATTCCGGTAGGCGTGGCTCTCGGAATACCTTGCGAGACTTTCTACAACATGAATCCGAAGAAGCTGAAACGATATGCTCCGTATTACACAGAGCAGAGAAGACAACGGCTGACAGAGATAGATTCGGAGAGTTGGCTCAAAGGTGTTTACGTACAGAGAGCGATATCGACTATCGGAAAAGGGAGATATCCCGAAAAGCCGATTGACCCATACGGCGTTGCAAAGAAACCGGAAGAAGATGTCAAACCTGTTTCCGATGCAGAGAAATTCGCTACATGGGCAATGGCATTTAATAAAGCCAAGTTTGGTACGACAAGCTTGGATAAAGAGAGTGAGGTGAGAAACAATGGCACAGAATCTTGACGAGTTAACGCTAAAAATTGAAGCTGATGCATCGGAAGCCAATGCCGCCCTTGATGGGCTGATAGGCAAACTGGGAGAATTGTCAAAAGCCCTCACTCAAGTCAAAGGTAATACCAAAATCAATGTGACCACGAAACAGGTTCAGTCACTGTCTCATTCTGTTGACAATTCTTCCAGAGCAGCTACCCGATTCGGAGCGGCTTTCAGAAAGTCATTCTCCACGCTCGGCAATTACACAAAGACCGTAGCGAAATTCGGTCTGACTGTCGGCAAAGGAATGTTCATCGGAACTCCGACAGCTATGGCGAAAGGAATGATGGCTCTCGGCAAAGGAACAGCTTCTGCCGTAAGCGGTTTTACAAAACTCGTCACGGGAGCAAAAAATACAAAAGAACAGTTTGAGAGTCTGATAACTACAGTCGGAAGTCTTGTCATTAAATTCACTGTTCTGAAGAAGATATTCGGTACGCTATGGGATGCCACATCGAAAGCAATGAACTTCATCGAGACCTTCCACTACTTTGACAGATCATTCGACAAAATCGGAGAAGATTCCGTCAACAGTTGGGCGCAGGCAGGATATGATTCGGCTGAAGCGTATGCGAATTCCTTTAAGGACAGAGCGCTCGAACTGACACGGAAGATGTCCGGCTTCAACATCGACAGAGAAACCGGCGAAGCTACATCGACAGGACAGGTAAACCTCGGCCTTGACCCGAATATGCTCCTCAATTATCAGGCACAATTCGGTCAGATGGCGAACGGTCTCGGCATGACATCCGAAGCCGCTTTACAGACATCCAAGGCATTAACAATGCTCGGAGCCGACTGGTCTGCTCTGAGAAACATCGGATTCGAAGAGTCTTACACGAAGATGGCGTCCGCACTTGCAGGTCAGACAAGAGCGGTGCGTTCACTCGGTGTTGACATCTCGGTGGCTACTCTTCAGCAGTATGCTTACAACGCAGGACTGACTACGTCCGTATCCAAACTGGATGGCGCGGCAAAAGCAGAACTGCGTATGATTGCCATCTTAGACCAGTCCCGTGTGGCATGGGGCGATATGGCAACAACGCTGAACACGCCGGCTAACCAGTACAGACTGTTAACACAGAATGTCAATACACTGGCAAGGGCAATCGGTAACATCTTCCTTCCTGTTGTGCAGAAGGTACTGCCTTATATCAACGGTCTTGTAATTGCCCTACAGAGACTGTTTGTGTGGCTTGGAAAATTTCTCGGAATCAAGAGCGAGGGTGGCGGTGCTACGGGCGGTATGAGCGATGCGTTTGCTGATATGGCTGATTATAGCGATGATGCCGCAAGCGGTACGGATGCTATTGCGGACGCGGCTGACGGAGCGAATGATGCGCTTGGAAATGCGGCCGATACTGCCGAAAAACTAAAAAATACCATTCTAGGATTCGATGAATTGAATGTCCTCAATTCTCCGAACGAAAGTTCTTCATCCGGAACAGGCGGTAGCGGTTCCGGCGGTTCCGGAACAGGCGGTGCTACAGGAATGAATCCCGGAGACATGGGTCTTCTTGACAATGCGCTCAGTTCCCTGATGGACGAGTACGAAGCCGCTTGGCAGAAAGCACTTGACGGTCTGAGCAATAAGGCACAGGAGATTGCCGACAAAATCGTAGCTGCTTTTACATCCAAAGACTGGAACGGACTCGGAAAAACAATCGCCGACCTGTTATGGAAAGGCATCAGAGCAATCGGCGAATTCTTTGAACCGGATTTTATCAATCCGTACATAGAAGAAATCACCACAGGCATTGCCGGAACCATAAACGGATTTTTCGATCCGAGCAATCCTCTGTGGGCTGATCTCGGATGGTCAATCGCCAATGTCTTAAATGCAGGAATCAGATTTGCGAACGAACTGTACGATAAAACGCTTTTCGACAGCATCGGTCATTCATTAGGAATTTCCTTCCTCGGACTGGTTAAGGATTTCGATGCATACGGTCTCGGCAGACTGATTATGCAGAAATTCAGTGCGGCTGTCAGCATCCTTGAAGGATTCCTTGAAGAAATGCAAGGGCAGTGGGATTTGGTCGGTCAGAAGGTAGAACAGTTTATCCTCGGCGCTATGTCGATGATAAATCCGGAACAGATTGCCAATGTCATCAATCTCGCAGTTGAAGGTGCAACGGATTTTCTCGGTGGTATCGGATGGGAAAATCTCGGAACTGAAATCGGAACGAGACTTGAGAAGCTGATACTGAATGTAGATCCGCACAAGATTGCCGGACTTATCTCAATGGCAATCAAATCTGCGCTTCAGCTTGCCAAAGGATTCCTGGAGAAAATGAAGGATACTTGGGATGACCTCGGTACGAAAGTCGGCACGCTACTTGCCGAAGCGTTGAAAGGCATTCCCACAAGTGATTTGGAAATTGTTGTCTCCGATGCTATGATGGCGGTTCTCGACTTTTTATCATCAGGAATTAATGAGTTCAGGAAAGAGGGCGGCTTTGAAGATCTTGCAGAAAAAACGGGAGCGCTGATTAACGCGGCGTTTGCTGACCAAGAAAAATGGACAAAACTCGGCGAAGCTATACGTGGTTTCTTTAAAGGCTCTTTAAGTTTCCTTCTTAGGCTTTCGAAAATTATCGAATGGAAAGATATCGGAACAAATGTACACACCTTCGTCAAAAATGCAATCGATGACGATGAATTGTGGAATGACCTCGGAACAACCCTTAAAGCATGGTGTGAAGGTATTATTACGTTCATGACAAACGCACTTCCGCAGACGAAGGAAGAGTGGGCGGCATTCGGAACCAGAATAGCAGAACTTCTTGAAATGGTTCCGTGGAAAGATGTGTTTGAACTTGTCAAAAATACAATCATCACGGCAACCGAAGGTATCTGGGAAGGACTCGGCACAACGACTGCCGGTAAGGTAGTCAGAGGTATGGGGCTTCTTGTTATCGGATGGGATCTTATCGGGCCATTCGTAAAAGCAATAGGCATGGCGCTTATCGGAGACAGAGTCATCAAACACTTGGCATGGCATTTGTCTGCGGCACTCGGAGCAGGCCTTACAACAGGAGCAACAAATGCAGCTGCACAAGTATCTGCGAACACAGGACTAAAATTGTTCTCCGGATCTATAGCAGGCGTGCTTGGTTCTGCGGCGGCTATTGTCGGTATCGGATATGCATTCCTTGAAGCTTGTCACACGATCCAGCTTGGAGTCGAAACACTTCAAGGCGGAAACGGCAAAGCAACAGATGAAGGAAATGCCATTGACGGCCTTATCAAGGCGATGCAGACATTCAACGCATTAAGCCCCGGACAATCCGAACAACTTTGGAAGATGAAGGAAGATATGGAATCGGCCGGAGCGTCTTCTGAGGAAGTATTCAATGCCATCATCGGAAAGATGGGAGAATGGCAAATCTCGAGCGGAGACATGGAGCGTGCGCTTGCCATTATCAAAGAAAATGGTTGGCTCACCGATGAGATGGTCGCTCAGTTGTCTACTCATATCGGAGATTTGAAGACAGATTCAGACATAGCTGCAAGCGGAATGGAGAACCTGTATTCGAAGATGGATTTCTCTTCCTATGGCACCAATCCGATAGAAGATTTCTATTCTCTCGAAGAGATTGTCGGAAGGGTCGGTACTGCGACAGGATTGAGCGCAGACCAAATGACATCTTTGTCTACTGCACTTTATGCACAAAATCCTGCAAGCTTGACCGCTCAAGCCGCATACGATTTGATTTGTGGAAAAGTAGAGGAAATGGATGGAAATGTATCCGGTGTAGCAGATGTATTCTCTATACTGTTCCCTAACGCAGTCAAAACCGGTACGGATTCCGCAAAAACAGATATCAGCACAATGGCAACCGAAGTATCCGGCTCCGCATCAACTATGGCAACGAACGTCAGCAGTTCAATGTCTACCATTGAACGCACGATGGGCGATTCTGCTTCTCGGGCAAGAACCCAACAGATCCGCGAAATGAAGCAGGCCCATACCGAAAGCTCGAAAGAGATGGAAGGATTAGAAAAAGACGTATCCGGTTCCGTGTCGAAGATGGAGACTGAAGTTGATACAAAATCCGGAGAGTCCAAAGATGCCATCACTGCCGCGTTTGACGAGTCAGCAACAAACGTGTCAACAAATACAGGCACGATGAATACCGACACCTACAACAATATGAAACTGCAATTCGGGCAGGTAAAATTCTTTACCGATGCGGCGAAGACATATATGTCCCGGAAGTGGGGGGATATTGTTGCTGATATGCGAGACGTTCAGATGGCAAATCTGAATTCCACTGTTCAGACGGGAATGTCAAATGTTCTTACAACTGTACAAAGTTACGTCAGCCAGATAGCCGGCTCGCTCAGCGGATTGACCGAATCGTTCAGAAGCGCAGGAGCATCAGCGGCACAAGCATTATCAAACGGTCTGATCAGTCAGCATATTTCTATTCCGAGAATCGACTGGAATTGGCATACGATTTACTACGGCGAAGGTGATTGGGTGCAGATACCTAACTTCTGGGTAACATGGAATGCCAAAGGCGGTCTGTTTACAGAACCTACAGTCCTTCAAGGTTTCGGTGAAGCAGGTGACGAAGCCGCTCTTCCGCTTGAAAATAAAGCTGTCATGGCTAGGATCGCTTCTGCTATCGTGGATGCTTCTCCTACGGGAATGGGAATGAGCGCAGACGATATGTCCGATGCGGTCGCAACAGGTGTGGCGATGGCACTTGCTCAGAATCCGCAGACCGTAGAAGTCATTGTGCAATCCATTCTAAAGACGGATGACGAAGCGCTGGCTCAGTCAGTATCCAGAGGACGAGCAAGACTAGACCAGAGATACAATGCAACTCCGAGTTATTCTTATTAACATAAGGCACTTGAGTCTGATGGCTTGAGTGCCTTTTCTCATGAAAGAGGTGAGGGAAAATGTCCGATGTAAACAAACTCATAATCGTAGATGGTGTGGCATTGCCTCAACCTTATGTATATACATGGTCACTGCAAGATGTCAGCGCTCCCGGAGCAGGACGAACAGAAGACGCTCTGATGCACAAAGCAAGAATTGCTCAGAAAAGAAAGATTCAGCTTGGATGGAGAGTTAAAGACACTACAGTGACGGCACAGATTCTGCAAGCGTTTCAGCCGGAATATGTCAATGTCAGATACTTCGATATGCTCAACAATCAGTATGAGACAAGAACCTTCTACGTAGGTGACAGACAAGCTCCGGTGAAGATGTGGCAGTTGAACAGGCATATAATCGAAACAATAACATTTGACATCATAGAGAGGTGACGGACGGGATGATAAATGTTACTCCGCAATTCCGTCAGGCTTTATATGACGGAAACAGAAATTATTTAGAAACCGTAAAGATTACACTAACAGACGGAACCGTACTGAATCTTACAAATGAAGATATCTGGCAAGGCAGTTTATCTTTTGAGGATGCAGTTTCTTCTGACAGCGACTTTCAGATCGGGGCGGCGATTATCAACAAACAGAAGCTTCGGCTGAACAATATGTATGAAGACTTCAACGATTACACCTTCGAAGGTGCGGAAGTCATCACAAATATCGGCCTTGCCTGTGGAGCAAACGGTGAAGTCGAGAGACTGCGCAAAGGCACATTCATTGTCGATACGGCAGACTACGATGAAACGATTATATCTTTGGATCTACTTGACTATATGTCAAAATTCGATGTGCCGTTCTCGGAGATAAATATAACATTTCCGGCACAGGCGCAGGAAATCGTAAATGCGATTTGCAGTCATTGCGGTGTTGCTCTCGGAACTGTGAACTTTCCACACAGAACATTCGAAATTTCGACAGGTCCGGAGAAAGATACGTGTTCATGCCGGGAAGTCATCGCATGGGTCGCTCAGATTTGCGGATGTTTTGCAAGATGTGATGTGTACGGCAGACTAGAACTGAAATGGTATGACACGAATGCTCTGGACAGCTTTCTTGAAGGTCTTGACGGAGGCGTATTCGATGAGACTACATCATCCAGTTATCAGACAGGCGATACTGCGGACGGTGGTTCTTTCAATCCCTGGGACACAGGATATGTTTATGATGACGGAGATTTCACGCAGGTTCTGAAGAATGTACATGTCATCAGCTCAACATTCAGCCACAGCATATCCGTAGACGATGTGGTTATTACAGGCGTGAGGATCCTCGTTAAAGCAAACAGTAATTCCGAATCTGGAAATGAAATCGTATCTCATATGGAAGGAACTGCCGGCTATGTAGTTGAGATTTCCAACAATGAACTGATTACCGAAAGCAATGTGAATGACATCCTTGGATGGCTCGGTGTTCAGCTTATCGGTCTGACTTTCCGTAAAGCGAATGTGTCGATTCCTTCAGACCCAAGTATTGAAGCCGGTGATGTCGGAATCATATTTGATAGGAAAGGAAACAATTATCCGATACTGATTTCTAAGACAGTGTTCTCACCGTTTGGTCAGCAGACTGTTGTTTCTTCTGCACAAACTCCTGCACGAAACAGTGCAGCGAGGTATTCTGCCGAAACAAAGAACTATGTGGAATTGAGAAAGCAGATAAAAAAATCTGTTGACGATTGGACAGCTGCCGAACAAAGGCTTTCTGATGCAATAACAAACGCAAACGGAATGTATCAGACTGACATCACAGATCCACAAACAGGAGCGGTTACTCATTATCTGCACAACAAAGGCCCGGACGGAACAGCCACAGATCAATCTGGTCTTAACGCATCGGATATTCGTATTATGGTCTCTGATGTCGGTATAACAATGACGGCAAACGGTACAGACCCAAATCCTGTTTGGTACGGCCTTACGGTCAACGGAACCTTAATTGCTCAAATTATAGATACTATTAAAATCAATTTTGATAGAGGTACTGGCGGCACATTAACATTAGGTGGACAAGATAATATTAACGGTTTATTACGGATGCTTGATGCAAACGGTAATCAGGTCGGAGAGTGGAGAAACACCGGACTGACGGCGAAATCGCTTACCGCAGACAATTACGTGTATGTTGACGGTAATAACAGTTCTATGATTAGGATACCGTATAGCATAGATCCGTATTATGGCGGTCACATAACACTGAGTACAGAAGGTTTAGTAATCAATAATGAAAAAAGCGGGATAAACAACCGATTAGTAATCAATCAATCTGATAGGTTTTATTCACTTCCATTACCATTTTATGTGCCCGGTGATAGTATAACTATCGAATACCCATCTATTGCTTTTATATATGGAAATCCGGTTACTCAAATATCGAGATTTAGTGCTATAGGAATATCTCAATACGGGACAGGTGATAATCAATCTGAGTTGTATCCAGGATATTTGCGAATAATGAATACCTTCGACAATCAATTTATTTTGGATACAGATGCGGGAAGTCTTCAAACATATCTTACCAACGGTATTTTTCTTCATGGATTTACTGAAGTTGATGATGATTTTCGTGTGGTAAAAAATGTTGATGTATGGGGAAACGTTAATGTTGACGGAAATGTTGTAGTTGACGGAACTAAATCTCGTCTTGCCCAAACAAAAGATTATGGTGAACGTCTTTTGTATTGCTATGAAACACCTACACCGATGTTTGGTGACATAGGGGAAGGCGTAATCGGAGAGGACGGCCAATGTTATATAATAATTGACCCAACTTTTGCTGAAACAGTATCAACTACTCAATATCAAGTGTTCATTCAAAAATACGGAAATGGAGAGTGTTATATATCAAAACGAGCGGAATCGTATTTTATCGTAGAGGGTACTCCGGGATTATCATTCGGATGGGAAATCAAAGCAAAACAGACAGGATACGAAGAAAGACGATTAGATACACCGATTGAAATTAAAACTGATAGGACAGATTATAGTGGATTGGCTAATAGTCATGTCAGTAAAACACAGTCAGATTATGGTGATTCGGCTGCGGAACATATTAAAGAGATAGCACATGAAAGAGAGGCGGCAGCATGAAGGTAGTAACATCAGTGACAATCTGGAACGATGCAGTAGGAAGAAGAATGAGTATTACTTATTCGGAGATTGACCCGGAAACAGGCAAAATTATTGCCGATAATAAACGTATCGACAGGATCATTACAGATGCATCAGCAAAGAAACTTGCGGAGGATTTGCAAGCGTATGCTCAGGCATTTGTTGATTCTGCCGAATAAAACAAAGGAGGGCTGATATGGCTATCCAACACAGACGAGGGGCATATACCAATTATGACCCTACAAAGATGGTACCGGGCGAAATTGCCATAGTCCAGTCCGGTGACCCGATTGCTACTGACGGTAAGGCTGCTTATGTAGCATTTACCGCAGGAGAAGCAAAACGTATGGCAACATACGATGAACTTCATAATTATGATGAGAGTGCAAGACTCTATGCGAAAGATGCACAGGAATCGGCTACGGCATCCGCTCAGTCGGCAACGTCATCCGCAAACAGCGCAACTGCTTCGGAGACATCCGCTCAGAACGCGGCACAGTCCGCATCCGATGCGGAAAGTACACTGGCAAGCGCGGTAGAGACAATTGAGACAGCAAGAGACGATACTCTCGGCGATATCTCCGATGCAAAAGATCAGGCAATTGCCAATATCGGAACTGCAAAGACCGAAGCATTGACTGCCATAGATAATGCCGAAACAGAATCTGTCGGAGCGGTTGATGATAAAGGTACAGAGGTCAATGAGCAAATCGACACCAAAGCGCAACAGATCCTTGCGATGACTACCAATGCGGAAGAGATTGCTACAGATGCCCTCAATCATGCTACAGATGCCGAAAACGAAGTAGCTGAGTTTATCAATTCGCAAGGAAATCTGAAGGATCGTGTTGATTCCTTGGATTTGCAGATGCTTGAGGCAGTTAATAACGGGTATGTCGAGAATGGCGTTGCCTACTTTGCACATGACAACGAAGTGCTGTTTACCATCACAGGAATAGGCGGTGGTGGAGGTGGTGGCGGTGATCAGTCCACAACCACAATGGCGATTGCGAACACTTCGGGATGGGTATCAAAAACCATTGAGAGCAACGGCACTTGTCCGATCAGCTTCACATGGTCAAGCACACAGGATGATATTCCAACAGGCGAAGGAACTGTACAAGTGCTTGTCGATAGAGTGGTACGGGCATCGTTCAACAAACCGCAAGGCAACGTCACTATTGATGTTGCAAGCTATGTATCGAACGGAACGCATACTGTCACCATGAAGGTTATTGACCTTTCCGGCAACAGCAGGAGTCTGAACTATAACGTGACAAAAGTTGTACTGAGTCTTTCGTCTTACTTCGACACCACAAAAGTTTACACCGGGCCTTTCGTGTTCACCTGTACACCTACGGGAAATGTCGAAAAGACGATTTACTACTACATTGACGGACAGCTTGCCGAAACGAAAGTAACGAGCCTCTCCAATAAGGATGTTTCTGTCACAATCCCTGCTCAGAGTCATGGCGCACACAGTTTGAGGGTGTATTTCACAGCAGAAATTAACGGCGAGACGGTATCTTCAAATGAACTTTATTTTGAGTTTATTTATGCTGATCCTCTCAGTACGGTTCCGATCATAACCAGTAACTTTTCTGCATATACTCAGCAACAGTACGCAACGATTCAGATACCGTATCAGGTATATGATCCCGTCAACGCCGTTGCGGAAGTCAAGATATATGCGAACAATGAACAGGTCGCAACGGAAAATGTAGACAGAAACGAACAGGCTTACGCATACAGGGCGAATGAGGCGGGAACGCTCACGATCAAACTCGCTTGTAGAGGAACGGAAAAGACGTTTGCTATCACTGTCACGGAATCTGAAATTGATGTAGAACCCGTTACAGATGCGCTTGCATTGTATCTGACAAGCGAAGGACGGAGTAACAATGCTGATGACAGAGCGGAATGGAAATACGGAAATGTTGAATCGACTTTGACAGGCTTCAACTGGGCATCTGACGGATGGCAGAAGGATGCGGACGGCATCACCTGTCTGAGAGTTTCGGGAGATGCGAGAGTCATTATTCCGTATAAGCTGTTTGGTACAGATTTCCGAACTACGGGAAAGACAATCGAACTGGAGTTTGCCACACGGAACGTGCTTGATTATGATGCAACGATCCTGTCTTGTATGAGCGGCGGCAGAGGTTTGAAGGTCACAGCCCAGAAAGCCACATTAACTTCAGAACAGTCGGAAATAAGTACGCAGTACAAAGAGGACGAACACGTTCGACTTGCTTTTGTCTGCCGAAAGAGAGCGGAATCAAGACTGCTGTTTATTTACATTAACGGTATAGCTTCGGGCGTTGTGGCATATCCCGATGATGATGATTTTTCGCAGGTCATGCCTGTGGATATTTCCATCGGTTCCAATGATTGCACCATTGATGTTTACAACATCAGAGTGTATGACAATAACTTATCGTCACAGCAGATTGTGGAAAACTGGATAGCTGATACACAGGACGGTTCCTTGATGCTTGAGAGATATACTCGGAATAATGTCTATGATGCTTACGGGGCTATTACGATTAATAACCTGCCTTCAAACCTTCCGTATCTTATTCTCACAGCTCCCGAATTGCCTAGCAGTAAAGGAGATAAGAAGCCTTGTTCCGGTACATACGTTGATCCCGTACATCCGTCAAAAGGATTTACTTTTGTGGATGCTGAGATAGACATCCAAGGTACATCTTCTCAGTATTATCCTCGCAAGAACTGGAAGATCAAATTCAACGGTGGTTTTGACATGAACGGTGGAAGCCACGTAAGTAAATATGCCATAAATGACGATGCTATCCCGGTTAAAACATTCTGCTTTAAGGCGGACGTGGCATCTAGTGAGGGCGCGAACAATGTCGAGCTGGTGAGAGCATACGAAGTTGCCTGCCCGTATAAGACTCCCGCACAGGTGGCTAATCCTAAAGTCAGACAGGGTATTGATGGTTTTCCGATTGTCATTTTCTACGATGACGGGGAAGAGACAACTTTTATGGGGAAATACAACTTTAACAATGACAAATCAAACGAGGATGTGTTTGGCTTTGCGGAACCGGATGAATCATGGGAGACCTTGAATAACACAGGCCTCTGGGCATTATGGAAGACTGCCGACTATTCAGATCCGGGATGGAAGACGGATTTTGAGGCACGCTATCCCGACACCAAGCCGGCATACGAAGACCCCACGCAGCTGCAGTCATTTGCAGAGTGGATCACAACGACTGATAGGACTACGGCTACGGGAGATGCGCTTGCGGAATCCGTAACTTATGATGGCGTGACATATATCAATGATACGGTGGCTTACAGACTTGCCAAATTCAAAGCGGAAGTCGGAAACTATGTCGAGATTGACAGCGCACTGTTCTACTGGCTGTTCACGGAACTGTTCTTAATGGTTGACTCCAGAGCGAAGAACGCATTCCCGTCATTTATCGGAGAGGCGGTGGTTACGGAATGAGCATAAAGAAAAAGATTGTCTTTCTGCCGTACGATATGGATACGGCACTCGGAATAAATAATGAAGGTGAACTTGTTTTCTCTTACAACCTTGAGGATACCGATACCATAGACGGCGCAGATGTATTTAACGGTCAGAAGAGTGTCCTGTGGAATAACATTCGTGATGCTTTCGGGGACGAGATAGCGGATATGTACAGGACACTCCGAAACAGTGGTGCATTATCATACGATAAGATCGAGACAGCTTTTGAGGAACATCAGTCTAAATGGCCTGAGAATCTTGTTAACGAAGATGAGGATTACAAGTACATTCAGCCGTACCTTGAAGACGGAACCGATTATCTCGGTATGCTCTTAGGCTTGAAGACGGAACAGCGAAAATGGTGGCTTTACAATCGTTTCCGCTATATGGATTCGAAATTCAACGCAGGAGATGCACTGTCCGATACCATCACAATCAGACCGTACGCAGTCAGCAATATCAGCATCACACCGTATGCTGATATCTACACTACGGTCAACTGGGATGGGACGTATGATTCAAAGAGGACGGCAAGGGGTACTACAGCAATACATTTATGCCCGTATCAGAGCATGAATGATAACGTGGTCATTATTCATAGTGCGTCACAGCTTGCGAGTATTGGTGATCTTTCCGGACTTAAAGTCGGCCTTTGTGATATCTCTAAAGCAACAAGGTTACAGAGCCTTAAAGTCGGTGACGAGAGTGCCTCTTACTCCAATCCGAACATGAGAGCGATGACGCTCGGTAACAATGTACTGCTTAAAGTCATTGATGCACGAAACTGTGTCGGATTAGGCGATACCACAATGCAAGGTCATACACAACAGGCGGTAGATGTTTCGGGATGCTCCATACTGGAAGAGGCGTACTTTGAAGGTACTGAAATAACAGGCTTGACACTCCCGAACGGCGGCAACTTAAAGAAACTGCATCTGCCCGAAACGATCAAAAACTTGACCGTACTGAATCAGAAAAAGATTACTGATTTTCAGATCGCATCTTATGCAAACATCGAAGCACTGAGGCTTGAAGGAACCAACCTTGATATGCTGACGATACTTCGTGCGGTATATGCAAATGCTCAGAGCGGTACAAGACTCAGGCTTGTTGGTTTTGAGTGGAGGCTTACGGATGCGGCAGAAATCGAATCTGTACTTGCTATCCTTGATACCATGCGTGGAATCGATACGAACGGTGATACGATTGCTATTGCTGACGGTGGATGTAAGACAACGGTTATCGGCAAGATTTCTACTGATACTCTTACAGGCGCACAGATAGCAGACTATGAGGAACGGTATCCGTATATCGATGTCACGGCAGATCACACATCCGCACAGCTTTACTTCTGGAATGGTTCGACTCGCATCGACAGTGCGACTCAGACCGTCCTTGATGGCGGCAACGGTACATACACAGGTACCACGCCGACAAAGGCATCGGATGCACAGTACACTTATACCTTCGCGGGATGGTCAAAGGGTACCGATGACAACACGGTTGATGATGATGCACTTACAAATATTGTTGCCGACCGAAACGTCTACGCCTGCTTCACGGGTACGCTCCGCAAGTACAACGTAACCTTTGTCAAGGCTACGGCTGACGGCGGCGGAACATTGCAGACGATAAGCAATGTCAACTACGGTACTATTGTGACAGCAGCTAATGCTTATACTGGTGCAACACCTACAACATCTCAGGGTAGTGCTACAGACTATCCGTTTGAAGGATGGGAGCCTGCAAGTGCTACAGTGAAGGGAAATACTACTTTTACTGCTAAATTCGGTTCACCTGTTGAAGTAGCAGAAATTACAGACAGTTGGGATACGATAATATCTAAAATAAATAATGGAACAGCTGATTATAAAGTAGGAAATTATAAGCCTCTTGATTTGGGTACAGAAGGAATTGTTAATATGCAAATTGTTGGTAAGAATACCAGTCCTCTTGCATCCGGCAGCGGCACGGCTACTTATGACTGGCTGAGTATGGAACTGCTGAAGACGGACTACAGAATGAATGCATCTAACACGACAGAAGGCGGATGGGAGGCATCTGAAATGAGGACATACCTCAAAGAGACTATCAAACCTCTCATTCCGGAAAATGTTAGAAATGCAATCAAACCTGTTACGAAGTATAGTAGAATTTTCAGATCTGGTAGTGCAGTTAATGACGTTGCATCCACTGAAGATGTATGGATTCCGTCCAGACATGAAATGTTTGATGGCACTACAGAATATTTCGAGACGAAAGGACCGAGATATTCTGAAATCTTCACGGATAATGCAAGTCATAAGAAGATGAAAGCAGGCGCGTCCAGCGCCTCGTGGTGGTGGCTGCGGTCTGCTTATAGCACCAATTACTTCTACGATATCTCCATCGGCGGCAGCAATGCCAATTACTACGCCTCGGCTGTCGGCCCGCTGGCCCTGGGCTTCTCACTTTAAGCCCATATCCACCATACAGCCCGACAGCTTCAGGTCTATACGATTCAAAAGTGTGTCGGATTTCCCAAACTGTACACATTTTACATCGCTCTCGGTTTCTGCACCAACTAAGCAACTATCAACCACAGCACCATTATAGGAGGAGGGATTAAGATGCTCAACCTTAAATACCCCATTAGAGGAGGCGCGTAATGAACTATGTAAGCATCGCAATAGCCTTATGTAGTCTGCTGCTGGCAGGATATTCTTTCCTGTCCAGAAATAACAAAGAGAATACAACAGAATTAACCACCGTCATCGTCTCTCTTGACACCATCAAGTCCGGCATTTCTGATATCAAGGCAGAAATAGCCGGGCTTAAAACTGATCAGAGAGCGGATCATGACAAGCTTATCCGCCTGGATCAGTCACTGAAATCCGCATGGAAACAGATAGACAAGCTGACGGGAACATCAACGGAAGGAGATGAAAGACATGAGTAAAGCATGGTGGAAAGCGGCCGCGGTGAGAGCGATCAAAACCGTGGCCCAGACTGCCGTAGCAACTATCGGCTCGAGTGCCGTACTCAGTGCGGTGGACTGGAAGGTAGTAGCAAGCGCATCGGTATTAGCCGGTATCTTATCACTGCTCACGTCGGTGGCAGGATTACCGGAAGTAGACAAATAAATCCAAACACAGGGAGGGGAGCAGTCCTCTCCCTTTTCAGTGAGGTAAAAAGTATATGAGAGAATTAAAAGGCATTGATATTTCAGAGTGGAATAACGGTCTCGATTATACTACTCTTTCCAAACACATTGATTTTGCAATCCTCCGTGAAGGATGCAGAACGAGAAAAGACTATTTGTTCGACACGCACATCAACGGGTGCAGAGCGGCACGTATTCCGATAAGAGGTGTGTATCACTTCATCTATGCTGTCAATAACGCACAGGCAAAAGCAGAAGCGGAGTCCTGTCTGAAGAATGTAGCAGCTGCCGGTCTTCCGAAATCTACTTGGATTTGGGCTGACCTTGAGTACGATACCATCACAAAAGCCAAAGCCCAGGGTGTTGTCATCGGTCCGGCAGAAGTAAGGCTGTTTACGGAAACTTTCTGCAAGACCGTCAAGGATGCCGGGTATCCTGTCGGTATCTATACCAATTTGGACTATTGGGTGCGGATGTACGGTGATGACATCCTGTCTCGGTATCCTGTTTGGTATGCACAGTATTCCACAAAACGCTCCAAAGACTGTTTGATTTGGCAATGCGGAAGCAGAGTCCTTCCCGGAAGCGGTACACAGGCACTTGACTATGACATCTGGTATGAACAGGAAGAAATTGTCGCAGAGCCGGTAGCATATGAACTCAACAAATCCACAGAAGAACTGGCGAAAGAAGTTATTGCCGGAAAATGGGGCAGTGGTGAAGCTAGGAAAGTTGCACTTGGCGCAAGGTATGACGAAGTGCAGAAAAAAGTCAACGAACTGCTTGCTCCTGTTGCTGTTCCTGCTCAGTCTCCGAATATCGACCAACTTGCGCAGGATGTTATTGCCGGAAAATACGGAACAGGCGATTACCGCAAAAAAGCACTTGGAGCAAACTATGATGCCGTACAGAAGCGTGTGAACGAACTGCTTAAAGCCAAGACAGAAGTAGTCACTCCGGCTCTCAGTGACAGAAGACTTGCTTATGTAAGACAGATGCAGGCGTGGGTTGGAAAGAATGAAGCTGATGGCAGTTTCAGATCCATCATAGATACTTACAATAAGGGGCTTGCAAAAGCGGTTGCAAAATGGGGTACACGGAATGTTCGCATGGAGTACCAGTGGGCATGGTGCGCTTGCACTGTGTCAGCGGCGGCTATTGCTTGCGGTGTTGATGATGTTATTCCTATCGAGATTTCCTGCCCGTACATGATTAGCATTGCGCAGAAGTTTGACATCTGGCAGGAGTCCGACAGTTACCGCCCGAACCCCGGTGATTTGATTCTTTATGACTGGCAGGACACCACCGGACCCAACGGAGATAACAAAGGTGTTGCCGATCATGTCGGTATGGTGGAATCCATCGAGGGCAACAGATTTGTTGTTATTGAGGGCAACCGTAATGACAGCGTTTCAAGACGCACTATGTACGTGGACGGTCTTTATATCCGGGGCTACATTGTCCCGAAGTTTTAATGTTGCTCAAAATCGTCCAAGTCCTATTCGCTATTAGGGCTTGGATGACGGGCGGTTGGAGCAACGGGAGGTGACGGGCGCTGTTTGAACTTGTGGCGCAAAGACCTGGAATAAACTTAAATCGGGGCTGACATAAGGAGGTATCCGATGCATTTTGAGATAGACGATAATTTCAACATCACTATGACACGGGGTGATAGCGTACCTTTTGCGGTTGTGTTTAAGGTTGACAAGGAAGCGTACGAACTGGAAGACGGGGACACGATACAGTTTGCCGTCAAGTCTGATTACGATGACGAAGACTATGCTATCGCTCCAAAAATCTGCCGCGAAAATCCGGCGAACATCCTGATCACACCGGAAGATACAAAGAACTTGGAGTTTGGCACTTATCGGTATGATGCACAGTTTGTCCGTGGATCTGACGGTTTTACAGTTACTTTCTTGAAGAAGAAGAAATTCAAAATAACGGAAGAGGTGACATGATGGCTAATATAGAGACGTTAACACAAGGGACGATAGAGGGCGATGTGTACGGCATTCGAGGGCCGAAAGGCGATAAAGGGGATAAAGGAGACAGGGGAGACACCGGTGTTTCTGTTGCGTCTTGTGTTCTCAATGCCGACTACACGCTAACAATCACGCTGTCTGACGGGACATCATACACAAGTCCCTCTATCCGTGGAGAAAAAGGTGAGACGGGAAGCCGCGGCGTACAGGGTGAACAGGGCGTATCTGTAGCCTCTACGGTGCTTAATGCTGATTATACGCTCACGATTACTTTTTCAGACGGAACATCGTATACCACACCTTCTATCCGCGGTGAGAAAGGTGAGAAAGGTGACAAAGGAAGCCTTTACAGTTTCCTGGACAGCAACGGTGCTATTACAATCACGGAGGTGATCTAAACATATGGCAAATAAACCATTGAAATCAATCAAGTTTCCCGGCTTGAATGATACATATACTGTGCCGGAGGTGGATGCCACACTGGCCACTACGGGAGCGGCGGCAGATGCGAAGAAGGTCGGGGATGAGATTTCTGATATAAAGGCAGATTTAAATCAGGAGGTTGGTGATATAAAGAGCGCCATTAATTATATAACTCCAGAAATGTTTGGAGCAAAAGGGGATGGCATAGCTGATGATACTGTACCGTTTCAAAGGTTCATAAATGATAGTAACAGGAAAAAAATAATCAGCGGGAAATATCGTATAACGAGTTCAATTACCGTAAATACTATTACCAATCTTATCGGTATAGGAGGCGGCAATCGAACCATTCCTACGATAATTTTCGAACCTGTAGAAGACAATAAAACTCTTTTTGTATTGACAACTGGCTACTTATATATAGATTCTGCTACAATAACGTCTAATTTAACGCTTGATAATGTGCTTGGATCGGGATATAAATTTTGCAAAAGCGAAATTAGTTCTGAAAATTTAGATATTGTTGTTAAGAATTGCAATATTACATTTTTTGAGATAGTTTTTGATTTGACGGGTAGAGGTTTTGTTTTTGAAAACTGCCAATGTAATGGTTTTCATAGTTTTCTTATTTTGTCTTTTACAGATGTGGAAGATGGGGAATCTATTATTGATGGCAATTTTGCCTTTAGGCGAGTCATAATCAGAAATAATACATTTCACGCGCAAATTGGTCAAGCTGGCATAACAAATTATATTTATAAATTTACATCGCCTACAAACACACCTTTGACTGGACTGAAAATAGAGAATAATTATTATGATGGTATTTATGATGGATTGTGCGACTTTTCGTGTAATATTCAGGAGGCCTGTGTATCGTATAATACTATTATAGGGCAAGTTGGGAATCACATAATTATTTCAGGAGCAAATGCGTATTATTCTAATTTTGTGTCGAATATTATAAAGTTTAATGAGAAAACAAATTCCAACGGTAGTATTATTAAATTTTCTGGAACTTTTGAAAGGTGCATAGTCGATTCTAATCAGATTGATGTAAACATTGTTTATGGTAGATTTTTACAAGCATATGCAATTAGATATTGTACGGTGTCGAATAATAGAGTTAGATGCGATAGAGAATCAATACGTGGTGATAGTGTTACCGCAAATAATATTATTTATGGAAACGTACTATATGTACAAACAGCTCCAGATGTTGGCGAATATTTTGGTAACATTATTATTCAATAAATCTATTTTTACAGCATGAAAGAATTCAAAGGACACAAATGAACATCAAAAAGAAAACATTTTCGCCATTGGAAAAAGCGGATGAGTATTTCTATGAAGACAACGTGCAGACGGTGAAAGACGCAAAGAAAAGGTGGAAAGAATCCCACACTGTTTAGTTACTTAAAGCTGCATTCCGACACCCGAACCGGAAGAGGTTGAAGAACCGGAAGCTGAGTGATTTAAAGGACACTTACAGTGTTCAGAATAAGGATAATAGTAGGCGTGGGGGTTCTAATAGGCTGTATCGGAACGGCTACCTTTACTTAGAACCCCCATAATGCTCTAAAAATAAAACAGAAAGATTTCTGTCCGTATCGAATACTATCTTATCTATCAATGCTCTCCAGAATATACGCTTCTCAGCGTCCGTAAACGTCTTGTATTGCTCTCCAATGTTCAGTTTGATAAAATCTTCATACGGCTTCGTATCGACCGTTCTGTGGGCTTGCAGAGCGTTTATTTCGGCTAGTGCTGACTCTTTATCTTCCTTGTATTCTTTCAAATCAATAAGGTCATTGATGTACAGTTCTTTCAGCTTCTTAATCTTCTTTTCCAGATATGCGATCCTTGCAGAATTATCCGTTTCTTTTTCTTTCCGGACCGCATCGACTTTCATTTCCAATAACGGCTTTATGTTTTCGAGAAGGTAACGTTCCAAAACATTTTGATTCAGTTTCTTTGCGTTGGAGCACGTTCTGGGACGCATATTGTAGTGGCTCTTGCAGATATACACCTTCTGCGGTTTAGATCCTTTATAGCTATAGTGCAATTGCCCTGTCATTTTACAACCGCACTCTTTACAGACAACAAGTGACGAAAAAATGTATGTGTGTTTTTGACTCTTCCTGACATCCTTCAGCAATTTATTCTGGACATCATCAAAAAGTTCTTTCGGTACAATAGCAGGACAATAGCCGGATTTGCCTTTGTAACATCCTTTATACTTCTCGTTTTTAAGCAGCCACTTAAATGAGCCTCTCGTCTTTGGAAAAATCCCAAGATGAGAGAAGTGATTCATTGTACCGAAGATAGAAGACGTTTGTGCAAAATAGACAAACGCTTGCAGAATATACTCTGCATTCTCGTCAGGAACAAGATGTTTGTCTTGAATTTTATATCCCAGCGGTACATTGCCTGACAAGGCTTCGCCTTTTTCCGCTTTATATTGGAAGACCTGTTTTATTCTTTGCGATGTGTTTTCTGCTTCAAACTGCGCTATGGACATCATTTGATTGATAATCAATCTGCCTTGCGGAGTGGATGTATCGTAAATCGGTTCCCAGATAGCAATCCAATTAACTCCGTATTTATCAAATATTTCTTGCATCAAAAGAAAGTTTTTTAATCCTCTATGTATTCTGTCTAGTTTTGTGCAAATCAAAAGATCTATTTTTCTTTCTTGCACATCCGATAACATTTTTTGGTATTCATCTCTGTCGGCTTTGGTGCCGCTTATACCATCGTCTATGTATTCTCCTACGATGACATATCCTTTTTCTTTTGCGTATTTCTGTAGAGCAGATTGCTGTGCGGCGATGCTGTCTCCTTCCTTCACCTGTTTATCTGTACTTACACGCATGTAGAGTGCGGCTCTGATAATTGGCATTACATCACCTCCTCAGTGAGATAGGACAACCTTTGTTCGGCTTCTCTCAGTTTGGCTTTATATTTATCGTATTTGGTTTGTGCGTCTTTATCTTGAAAATCTATATTAAGAATGGATGTATTGATTCTGGCAATCTGTCTGCGGAGACTTGCTATCTTCTGACGGTTATCTTTTTTCGGGAACTGTTTAATTTCGGCATGAACAATCTTAGCAGGAACCGGTGCAGATTTTGCGACAACTGCATCAGGCTGATTGAAAGGCCATGGACAGGTGTGGCGTTCTCCGAAGTAATCTATCATGGCAAGCATATCATCTGTCGGAAACACAGGACGGTCGAGAACCGCTTTATTTGCCGCTGTGACGGATATTTGAAATGCCTCCGATATCTTTTCCGCTGTTTTGATTTGACGGGCAAATATCATCGATTGCGGAGCGAGGAGAGCAGCTGCAAATGCATCAGCTATATCTTCATCATCCGTCATCATGACGATATGCCCGACTTCGTGGGCAAGAGAGAATCTGATTCGTTCTTCAAAAGGCACTTGATCGTTATAGCAGATGACTTTTGATTTTCGGATAACAAATGCATCGCCGGATATTAGTTTCATTCTTTGAAGTTGTGATTCATTAGAAGCGGCTTCTTTGTAGGTCAGTATCCTGTAGCCGAGAACAGCGATGATCGCATATATGTCTATAGGAAAAGATTTGATCCCGGCAAATTTGTAAAGAGCGAGTACCTCTTTCTCAAACATCTCTCTTACCTCTTTTCCTTGCTACAAGTTTAAATTCCGGCTCGTCTTCATACTTCAGCAGTGCCAGTCTCTGTTCAAACGGGATCTGTTCCAAAATTTCTCTTGTCAGAGGAATGCCGTGCTTTTGCTCGTCAGCACATCTGTCAAATTCTTTCTTCAAGACGGTATTTACAATGTCCGTTCCATGCTCATCCAAATCGCGATATTTCTGAAGCATCTTCATTTCGTCTCTTGTGACTTCAAAATTATACAGAACTTTTGACGGATCGACCGATTCCGATTCTATTTTTTGACTGATGCCGTCTGCGAGTTCTTGTTTCGGATTTCGAGCAGGATTATCGCCGTAGCCCATAAGCCACGCTTCGTTAACATTCAGAGCATTTGCAAGGACGAACAGTTTGTTTTGATTCGGTTCTGTTTTGCCAGACACATATTGGCTCAAATCCGACCGATTCATTTTTACTCCAAATTTCTTGCAGTACGGTTTTGCGAGTTCCAAAATATCGACTTGCCGGAGATCTCTCTCCTGCATTATCTTTTTCAAGCGGATTGCGGTGTTTTCTTTTTCCATTTCAGCACCTCCTTGTGATTTGCTTTTATAAGGAAAGTATACCATGCTTTGAAGTATAGTTCAAGAGAAGATATTCAGAATGTTAAAAAAAATGAATTTGGTTATTGACATAACCAGTTGATGATGATATTATGAGTTTGTTAAAAACTTAGAACAACAAAAACAGAAAGGCGGTGAAGCGTTTGGAGAAATTGGGATTTGACTATTCAAAACTTCGGGGAAGAATTGTCGAGAAATTCGGCACACAGGGCAATTTTGCCGATGCAATGGAATGGTCTGAGCGTACAATGTCACTTAAAATGAGCGGTAAAGTACCGTGGGGACAGCCGGATATTGTTAAAGCAACCGAATTGCTTGGACTTGAATATGAGGACATATCTACTTATTTTTTTACCCCGAGTGTTAAAAACTTTGAACACAAAGGCGGTGAAGAGATATGATTCCTGAAACACTGCTCAAAGCATTGCGACTGATATACGAAGGTCGCTACGGCGGCGCCTGGAATGTCAGCAATATTAAACAGGAGGAGAGCAAGTGAACGAAGTTGTTGAATATGAAAGCATTCAACTTCCGGACACGTTGGAAGACCTAACGCAATTTGTCCTTGTCGGAAAAGCGAAGCTGCAAGCGTATATGCTGAAACTTCAGACAGTCAACAAATTATCTGTTGCGCAGGAAATCAGAGATCAGACATTAAAAGAAGCACAGGAAATCTCAACAGCATTGATTGCGGCAGAGCAGAGGATTGGGGAGTTACTTCTGACAATCCCGAAAGCCCAAGGTTTCGCATCTACCATTCAGGACAACGGCGTCCAGAATGTAAAAACAAAAACCGAAGCAGTCAAAGAAATGGGCTATAGCGAACGAGAAGCCAAGGATTATCAACAGATGGCGAAGAATCCCGAGATTGTCCAAAAAGTCATCGATGAAGCGATTGCCAATGGCGAAGTAGTCACGAAGACACAAGTCCTGAAAGAAATCAAAGCGGAGCGTGACAAGATTAAAGCCGAAATGACTGACCTAAAAGAAGAACGGGATTATCTGCAAAGCCAAGTCGAGGAACTGCAAAATGCAGATCCTAAAGTAGTCACGAAGACTGTGGAAAAAGTTCCTGCTGATTATGAGTCTCTTAAAGAAAAAGCGAAACTCTCTGACAGTTATAAAAAAGATTTTTCCGATATGCGTAAACGTTATGACGAAATGGCAGATAAATGGAAAAAAGCTGAGGCCGAGAAAAACAGCATCATTTCAGAGATGAATCGCCCGGAAAACGAGAAAGCTGAAAACATCAAGAGAAGCGCATTGTTTTTCTGCGCAGGCGTTTCTAATTTCATTGAGAAGTACGGCGGCTATATATGGCTTACTCAAGAGATCAGCAACATGGAAGAAAGTGAAAGAATTGGATACATAAAAGCTGTGAATGCTATTGAGGCATGGGCGGCTCAAATGAAAGCGAATATGGAGGGAATTATTGAATGAATGAAGTAGGAAACCATTACAACATGCAACAACTTATGGATCTGGTGGCACAGCAGTCTCAGAACGTAAATGCCCTTGTCGGTACGATAGTTGGTATAGGAAAAGAAGTTGAAGGTATAAAAGATGACGTTACTACCATTAAAGGTGAGGTAGAACAGCTTAAATACAGTGAGGAGATTACATACGAACAGCAGAACGCTATCGATTCTGCGATTAGCAAGACCGTATATAACCTTCTTGGGGTAGGTGTTAATCCTGAGAAGTGGACTGTAGAAGAGAGAACCATCAACGCCAAGTATGGCAGACTTTTCAGAAAACGTCTCAGACTTGAGGTGAGCAATAAAGGACATCTTGCATATCCGTACCGCACAACGAAGAAAGGAAATTATGTCAGCGCAATAAATGACATCGAAGCTTGGATTCCGAGAAACGGCATCGCCGGACTTATGAAAGAAGCTGACGATAACGCACTGGCAAGAAAGATAGCCAAAGAACAGGGATACTGACACTAAGAGGGCAAGGAAATGAACAAAGGGGAGAAAATCTATTTACTCGGAATAATCGGAATGTTCGCCGGCGGCTTTGCACTCGAAAATGCATTCCTGCTCGGGGTAGCAGTGTTCTTGTTCGGCCTGATCGTATGCGTCATCGTACTGGCGGTTAACAGAGAAGGTTTCGTGGAAGACGAAGGGGAAACACGGAGCTTTGACTATGACGATGTCAAGGAAGTTTGGACAGGAAGAGAAAAGACGTTCTATGAATGGTACACAAAATGCGACATGAAGGAGAATGCCAAAGAAGCCGCTGAACTAGAAATGAAAAGAGCCATGACAAAATGAGGAGAATGTCACGGCTCAGTGCTCGAAAGGATTTTGAACACAAGTGCATTATAGCACAGAAAGGAAAATAAATGAAGTTATTTTTGAAGACCCTGGAATTGGAAAACTTCAAGGGATGCAAACATACGCTGATTGATTTCAGTAATATCACTTCTATATGTGGCAAGAATGCTACAGGCAAATCTACACTTTATGATGCGTTCAACTGGATCTGTTTTGACAAGGATTCGTCCGGCAGTCAGAAGCTTCTCATCCGGTCGGTGGATGAAAATGGCGATCCTGTTCACAACCTTGAAATTATGGGCAGAGCAGTTATCGAATGGAACGATGTTACGTATGAACTGAAAAAGGTTCAGAAGGAAAAATGGACGAAGAAGAGAGGCTGTGAGACTAAGGAACTGACAGCCAACACCAACGAATTTTACATCAACGGATTCCCGAAAACTAAGAGAGAATATGATGAGTTTATTGCTTCTCTCATCAAAGAAGATGACTTCCGATTGCTGACGGATTGTTACTTCTTCGCTTCGATGAAAGCAGATAAGAAGCGAGAAAAACTGCTGTCTCTCTGCGGAGATTACACTCCGGAAGACCTGCTGAACAGCGATCCCGAACACTGGAAAGTCATTCGTGATGATGTGCTTTTAGGTGGCATTGACGGTGCTATGGCAAAAGCCAAGAAGCAGTTATCTCGGCTCAAAAAGGAACAGGAAGAGGTTCCGATCCGCATCGATGAAGCATCAAAACAGCTTACAGATGTGCCGGATATTCGCTCTTTGGAAGAGCAAAAAGCCACTCTTCTCGGCAAGATTAAGGCACAGGAAGAGATGATTTCTGCGGTAAAAAGCGAGGATGAATCGCAGAAAATCAAGCAGGAAATTGCCAAGGCAGAGCAGGAATGTGATGCTCTTTATAACTCGATTCAGCAAGATTTTCGGGAGAAAAAACAGGCCGCTTACGACCGTGTATCGAGCACAAGAGCAGCTATGAATTCGGCAAAATTCGATGCAGAGAACTACAGGTCATACTACAAAAGGTATGCGCAGGAATACAATGATGACCTTAAAACACTCGGCGATTTAAAGGCCGAGTACGCTGAGATTCAGCTTCGGCAGTTTAATACTTCTACCGAAATTTGCCCGACTTGCGGTCAGAGATTTCCACAGGAAAGAGTGGACGAATTCCATAAGAACTTCGAAGAGAAGAAGGGTAATGATGCGTTTGCAGTGAAGGGAAAGGCACGTAAAATCAAAGCTCATTGCGATGCGATGGCAGGTAAGGCAAGCGAACACAACACTCTTTTTCTTGATGCAATGGATAAATTCAGACAGGCAGAAGCAGACTTCAAAGATGCCGAAAAGGAATACAATTCCTTGCCGGAAAGAGCAGATGTTTCTGACAATCAAACCATCAAAACGATGGGTGAACATATTGCTTATCTGCGCTCTCGGCTTGAAAAAATGTCCGAAAAAACAGATGAAATCCGTAAGATGGAAATCGACCTAATCGAACTGAAATCCATGCTTGCGGATACGGAAAGAAGCATTACAGAAGCCAATGCAGTGATTGCTTCGAACGATACAGTTAAACAGCGAATCCAGTCTTTACAAAAGGAACAGAGAGACCTCGGACAGCGTACTGCGGATGCCGAACATGTTGTCATTCTTTGCGAAGAATTCAGCCGGAAACAGAGTGAAATGTTGACTCAGAAGATTAACTCCAACTTCGAACTGGCACATTTCACGATGTTTGAAAAGCAGCTGAACGGTGGCATCAAAGAGACCTGCGAGATTATGTATAACGGAGTCAAATATGACTCTTTGAACACAGGTCATCAGATTACAGTGGCTCTCGATATCATTAAGACCTTCCAGAAACTGTACGGCATTCATGCTCCGATATGGATCGATAATGCAGAATGCTTGTCTTCCGATAATCAGCCGAACATGGATTGCCAGTTGATCCTGCTGAAGGTGACGGATGACGATATCTTGACTGTGAGGTGATGACGGTGCCGGCAGATAGACCAAATTGCATGTTTGAAGGTTCTTGTTTTGCAAGAGTAAGCGGTAAATGCCTTGCCCTTGCGAAGGTTCCGAAGCCGAGAAAAGGCAAATGTCCGTTTCAGAAACCGCAGAGAGAAATAACCAAAGGTGTATTTTATCCGGTGAATGTTACACCGAAATAAAAAGGAGGGATATAAGTGGCAAATGAATTGGCGAAAGCGTCCACCACTGAGACAGGCAACTGGCTTGTGTGGGTGCAGGACGAAGTAAAATTTGCTTTTTCGAAAATGGATCTGGTTCCGAGCGACTATCAGCAAAGGTGCGCGAAAGAAGCATTTGAAGGAATGAAACATATGCTTGAAGTCACGCCGAACCTTGACATCAACTTACTGGGCGATCCTAAATTTTTGGACAGTGCGGCACAGGCGTGTACAAACTGTGCATCATTACAACTTACTCCTGCAAAAGGAGAGGTGTACTTCTCTGTAAGGAATGTGCAGTTAGGTTCCGGAAAATGGACAAAGCGCATTGAGATGGGCATCCAGGGCGAAGGATACGAATCTCTTGTCCGCAGATACGGATATGGAGTCAAAGAGGTAGGCAAGCCTTGGGAAATTAAAGATACAGATATTTTTGAGTATCCGGAATACACAGGGCTTGACATTACTCCACCGAAATATAAAAAGGTCCGGGGCGGCAAGAAGTATGTCGCTGTTGTTTATCCGGTTCTGATGAGCAACGGCAGGACTGAATATGCCATTGCCGAGAGAGACGATGTTATGCAGAGCCTGTTTGCTCATGTAAAACAGAATCTCCAGAACGAAACATTCGGACTTGCCGAGAGTAGATTCAAGGCATCAAAAGAAGCCAAGGCTCAAATTGACGAGAAGAAGAAAGAGATCCTCGCTGCTTTGAAGAAATGCGACATTCTTGATGAAATGTTGGAGGTCGAGTCTGCAATTCCATATATGTCACCTTCTTGGCTCGACTCTCAGGAAGGAATGATTCTTCGGAAGATGAAGAACAAGGCAATGAAACAGTTCAAACTCGACTTCAATACCATGCAGAACAATGCAATGAGTCAGACTGACGAGGTCTACAAGACATCTCAGGCCGAAATAGAAGAACGTCAAAACTCTCAGGACTTCGTCATTGACGGAGAAATGACGGAACTGGATTCGCAAATGACGGAGGTAAGCAATGAGTTTGAGCAGTGACGAGCAGGAAGTGCATATCAGCTTCGGCAGAAATGATAAAGTCGCAAAGGTCTATGCAAGCGATACCAGGTACATCAACAAACTGGATAAGCTTGTCGAAAATAATCCCGACTTTTGGAAATGTACGGGAACCGAGACCATAAAAGGCGAAGTCATCGGTAAGTCATATGAGTGTCCGACCAGTTTGATTTCGCTCCGGTCAAAGAAGACGGTGAGAGTTCTCACGGAGGAGCAAAAAGAAGAATTTCGTCAGAGGATGAGTAGTCTACGTTCGTAGAATCAATTTTACGCTCTCTAGCCCTTATTGCAATAGGCGTTTGAGAGCATAACTCCCTTCAGTCGAGGAAATTATAGGGTACTGATAATTAGTCCTCGATTTTACATACAGGAATCAGAAAAAAAGAGGTATTTCAAATGACTGTAAAAGTTCTTAACTCCGGCAGTAGCGGAAACGGATATGTGATTGAGCAGAATGGCGAGTATCTTCTCCTAGAATGCGGAGTCGATACGAAGGATTTTTTGAAAGCAATCAACTTCGAAACTTCGAAAGTAGCCGGCTGTTTGATTTCTCATGTTCATAACGATCACTCGGCCTACGTCAAGAAGTATTCGAAGTACGGGTTTCCGATATTCGCAAGCAGAGAGGTATCAGAAGATATCTCCGGCAAATCCGGTTTTAAAATTTTCGGAGTCAAGCGGAATACCTCTTTTTCTGTCGGCAATTTTAAGGCGGTGGCTTTCAGCGTCCCTCACAACGAGACTGAGTGTGACGGATTCCTGATCAGCCATCCCGGATTCGGGAAGCTCCTGTTTATGACGGATTTGGAGTATTGCCCGTATAACTTTGCCGGTCAAAAAATCAATCATTTGATGATTGAGTGCAACTACGCAAAAGAGAACGTGGATGTGAATGCCGAGAATTATAATCATGTGTTCCTCGGACATATGGAAGTTCAGACCTGCAAGCAATTCATTCGAAGCATTTTGCATCCCGGTCTCAGCACAGTGGGACTTATCCATCTCAGCAGAGACAACATCAATCCGTATGCGGTCAAAATGGAGATGGAAGAAGAATTTATCGAGCAGTCATTCTGGCTTGCAGATAAAGGTACAGAAATTTATTTGGGAGGTTAATTTATGGCAGATGTTAAAACAGGCGAATTTGCAAGAGAAATGGTAAAGGACATTAAGAATACGGATATGCCGCCGGTAACAATCGAATCTGCGGTGACACTTATGAAGATTTTCCCAGTAACTATGGCAAGGCTTCTTGAGGAAGGAAAGACCGTAGAGATCAATGATTTTGCCGAATTTGGCAGTAGAGTGAAGAAAGCAGGAAGGGCAAGAAACATTCATACCGGCGAGTGGTTTGATACTCCTGCGAAGATGGCTCCTTACGCCAAATTCCGTAAGTTCATCAAAGAGATCCTCAAGGCTGTTGTTGTAGAAGAAGGAGAGTGATGACATACGAATAAAGCGATTTTAATGGGCCGGTTGACCAAGGATGTGGATGTCAGAAGAAGCGGAGACAGCGTCTTCGCGAGATATACTCTTGCCGTAGACAGACGTTTCAAGAGAGAGGGCGATCCGACAGCCGACTTCATCAACTGCGTAGTCTTCGGAAAAGGTGCGGAATTTGCCGAGAAGTATCTTCGAAAAGGTATCAAGATCGCTGTGGTCGGGAGGATTCAGACAGGCAGCTATACAAATCAGCAAGGCGATAAAGTCTACACAACGGATGTAGTTGTTGAAGAACAGGAATTCGCCGAAAGTAAAGCTGCATCTCAGAACAGTCAGCCTACGGCTCCACCGCAGAACGCTTATCAGGCACAGCCGGCTCCGACTCCGAATTATCAGCAGGCTCCGCAACCGCAACAGCAGTATCAGCAACATGGATACGCTACGCAACAGCAGAACTATCAGCAGATGCCGCCTCAACCGCAGTACGCACAGACTCCTCAACAGACACCGGTTCAGCCTCAGCCACAGGCACAACCGAATCAGGATTGGATGAACGTGGCAGACGCTGTCGGCGATGAAATACCTTTTATTTGACATGACGGAGCGCCGGACGTAACAAGTCGGTGCTCCGATAAAAGAAGGAAGGTGATGTTGACGTTAACGATTATTGAAGATGTTAACAACAAGCCCGGCAAACATGAACTGAAGCATCGCTGTTGGGAGCAGAACGGAATACAAGTGATCAGGCAGAGACTTCCGGTCGGCGATTATGTACTGATGAATGACAAGATAGCCGATGTATTCGCTCGGAAAGAAAAACGAGGGATACCCGTCAAGATGATGGATCTGCAAGGCACGTATGATATCGCCGTTGATTCTAAGAATTCCATCCTGGAACTGGCACAGGATATCTGCGGTAAGCAGCATGACAGGTTCCGCGATGAATGTATCCTTGCTCAGAACAACGGAGTGAAACTTATCATTCTGGTGGAGAACGAGGACGGCATAACGGATCTTCGGGATTTGCATGAATGGGTGAATCCGAGATTATTTATCCGGAAGTACGGCAGACAGGTTTATCCGAGAGCCACAAGAGGCATAACTCTCATGAAAGCATGTATGTCGATGGAAAAGAAGTACGGTGTAGAGTTCATCTTCTGCCATCCGCAAGATGCAGGTCCGGCGATTGTGCATTATTTGTCGGGAGGTGGGGGATAATGGAACATTCATTTGATACAGACCTCGCTGCCGAAATCGGAATAGAAGAAGCCATTATCTTCGGACATATATGTTTCTGGATTATCAAGAACGAGGCGAATGAGAAGAACCGGTTTGATGGCGATACATGGACATTTAACAGTGTTAAGGCATTCAACGAAATCTTCTACTACATGAGTCCGAAGACAATCAGAAATGCCCTGAAGAATCTCGAAGAGATTGGTCTTATCAAAACAGGGAACTACAATGAAATTCCTTTTGACAGAACGAAGTGGTACGCACTTACAGAAAAAGGAAAAACATTCTGTGAACGCAGAAACTACGATTTGCCCAAAAGGGCAAATGGAGATGCCGAAAAGGGCAAACCAATACCATATATAAACAATACAGATACATTAAATAATATAGATAGTGTAGATAATATACACTCTTTAAATAATAAAAATACTAATACTCTTGGTCATCAGGAGGATGATAACTTTGAAAGACTATGGAAACTGTATCCGAAAAAGAAAGGTAAAGGTCAAGTATCACGTACACAGAAGAAGAAACTCTACCGTATAGGTTTTGAAGTATTGTCAACTTGTATTGAGAGATATTCTAAGGAATTCACCGAAGGTGGTAAAGATATGCAATATATGATGTATGGCTCTACATTTTTCAACTCGGGATATATTGATTATCTAGATGAAAACTATCTCTCTCCTCATGCAAATGTTGAAACCTCTACATACACTGGCGATAGCGCCGCCGGAGGATGGGAATCATGAGTGCCGAAATCCTGAACGGTAACGAGATGGCGAGAGCCATTCAAGTGATGAAGCCGAATAATCAGCTATTCGAAGTCAGACTGATCTATAACAGCAAGAAGATGTTCAGCGGTTACTTCCGGTCAATGGATGCCCTGTGGAATGCTTTCTCTGCTATAGACAACTATGCAGACTGCAACATCTACATGACTTTGAACACACTGAATAAGCAGTGCTACACAAGATACCAGAGAGATATTTTCGTCAGAAATGCGGATGCCACAACAAGTGACAATGATGTTATCGGTTACGACTGGTTCCTTGTTGATCTCGATCCGAAACGTCCGACAAAGACATCGTCTACGGATGAACAGATTGAGATGGCAAGAATCATCTGCGGAAAGATAATGCACTTCCTTGCAAATGTAGGATTTGAAAAGCCGGTCATCGGATTCAGTGGAAACGGTTATCACTTGCTTTACAAGATTCATATGGCGAATACGCCGGACATCAAGAAGCTGCTTGATATGTCACTGAAGACATTAAACATGCTGTTTGCGGATGACTACATCGATGTTGACATGAAGAACTTCAATCCTTCCAGGGTCTGTAAACTGTACGGAACAAGGGCGCAGAAGGGTATCGATTCACAGACGGCTCCGCACAGAATGAGCAGGATATTGCAGGTACCGGAAATCATCAAAGAAACCACGAAGAAGTATTTTGAGAAGCTTGTCTCATATTATCCGAAGAACGAGGAACCGCAGCGGTACAACAATTACAGACCGCAGGAATTTGATTTGGAGTCATGGCTTCAGAAATACAATCTGAGTTACCAGAAGGTCGGTTTCGCAGGTGGCGAAAAGTACATCCTCGATCATTGCCCGTTCGATCCGAATCATAAAGGCAAGGATGCGGTAATCTTCAGAAGTGCATCGGGAGCATTGGGGTTCAATTGTTTTCATAATTCCTGTGCCGATAAGAAGTGGCGAGATGTAAGACTCCTGTTTGAGCCGGATGCTTACGAAAGAAAACAGCAGGAATATGAGAGAAAGATTTATTCCAAATCTCGGATACCGAAGAAACCGATAGAGGTTAAAAAAGACGAGCCTTTATGGCTGACCGCAATGGATGTTTTCAAGATGCCGAAGCCGAACGAGACATTTATCCGGACCGGAACCGAAGGTATCGACAAGAGACTGAGGGGATTGAAAGTCGGAGCGACATCTGTCGTATCGGGATTAAGAGGATCTGCGAAGTCAACATGGGTATCCGGAATAATTCTTGAGTGTTGTCAGAATGATAATAAAGCCGGTGTTTTCTCCGGAGAATTGTCTTCCGATAACTTCATGAGGTGGATGAATCTGCAAGCTGCCGGCAAGGC
>Ga0326514_10000051_pt1 | contig 67597 bp, 72 predicted proteins | sample 3_2548_0518_D_FD_203653 | JGI IMG/M metagenome (GOLD analysis project Ga0326514, IMG submission 203653) | Bovine rumen microbial communities from UC Davis, California, United States - 3_2548_0518 | ecosystem: Host-associated > Mammals > Digestive system > Stomach > Rumen | place: USA... | reverse complement strand
AGGTGTGAGTTTAACATCTCCAATTCTGTAATACTCCATGTACATCGCCATGGTTAAATACCTCCCATTATTTTTCATACTTACATTTTTCAGGAAACTTTTCTTTCATAGCTTCTCTTATTTTATAGCTGACTTTGTTCCAATCTCCTCGCTCGAATCCAGTATCGTTTATGTTAAGAAGAGACTCTGTTGTGGTATCTATAGCATTAACAGCGTCATCTCCTTGGTTGTTTAATCCTACGTATTTATTGGATATGGCTATGTCAGTATAACTTTTTGAAAAGTAATGATAATATCCATAAATATACTGGTTCACATTGTTTCTGTTTCTAAATCTTGTACAGTGTTGACAAATTGTATCTCCGAAATGGTCTCTTACAAAATATAAAGCATCTTTTGTATACGGAGCCATCGTATGAAGCTGTTTTACAAATGGTTCTTTATCTGCATCTATCGAGAATTCTTTGGCGATCATCTCAAAGCTTTTAAAACTCTGGCTAAGATACACGCTGTTATGAGCATCTTCTTTCTTAAAATGCAAATTTGGTAATCCGTTTGTATAAAAATCTGCTTCTGTCATCGGTTTCATGGCAAATATGTCATCGTTAGTGTAAATAACAAAGTCCGATAGATCATCAAGGTTCCATAAGTAAGACTCTATCGTACAAGAGTTAAATACCGGTATAAGCTTATTAGGAATAAACTCGTCGTGCAAATGTACTTTCACGAGAGATTCATCGCTAGTAAGCCATGATGGTATCTGTGATTTAGAAAACACAAGTAGATGCACTTTATTGATCCAAGGCATATTCTTAGCTATAGATCGAAATATAAAACCCAATGTTCCGAGAGATCGAAATCGTTCAGAACTTTGCCAATTGGAATTGCTACTAGCTTTTTCGTATAGTATTCTCCAGTTGGCATCAAGCGTCGTAACATACGGTAGTATCAGATCTATTTTCATTTGAATTTACCTCGCTACCAATTATTTTGCATCCCCATGAATACTCATATCCGCATTTTGTTACTAATATCTTTATCTTGGTTCTTTCTACAAGCATGACTTCTTTTGACTTACATAAAACAGTTGGTATGTTGTCGATCATAGCCGCTTTGTAATTATTCCTAAGAAGCTCTTGCAAAAACTGGTATTTTTTCATGTGTCATTTTCCGCCCTATAACAGTTATAGTTACCACTTAGATACTTCTCTGAGATCCTGTCTTTTGTATACTCTTTCGGATGCTCCTTTACACCGGTAATAAGTTTATCGCATGTCTCAATATCAATATAGCCATCTACGTGAAGCTTAACAATCCAGTCTATCATACGATTTCTAGCCTTTTTTGATGGCTCTTTTTCCGGTTTTGCGTTGTTGATTCCTTTAATCATGTTTTAGCCTCCAAATAGTAGTAAGGACAATCTGACAGAGAATATCAAACTATTCATGTGCCAGACTGTCCTTGAATCATTAGTTGAATGGCATCTCTTCCTGCTTGTTCTTGTATCTGAGAACATCCGGGTCGTTAGCGAAAGGGTCATCCATTTCTACAAAGAAGTACCCTATCTCCAAATAAGGCTGCCACTTACCTATTTTTTTACCCCATCCTGGCTTAATGTTTAGCTTAGCATAAGTGATCTTCTCCTCATCAAGTCCTGCGATAGTAACATCACTAAGTTTTAGAGCTTCATTTTCACTCATAAGCCAAGCTACCGGATCTTTGAACTTCTTTTTGTCAGGTGTTGTCCCAGCAGGATTGAACGACACATAAACCGAGAGGAACGGCGTTATATTACCTTCCTCATCAGGCTTTGTCTGCTTAACATTCCATCCGTCAGCAACCAATTTGTCAGCAAGATCCTCTGATATAGAAACGCAGAATGTTTTAGATCCTCCATTCCCACCAAATTTTGTTCCTGAGAAATTCTTAAACCCAGGCATCACATTAGCGCGATCGAAAACAATGTTGTTAGGTGTTACTTCTGGTTTTGCAAATTCTACTGCCATTATAATTCTCCTTTCATTTACAAGACAAAATATAAAAAATATGAAGACCCGCAGATTTCTCTACGAGCCTTGTTTATCATGATCCTATGACTAAGTCTTCCTTAATTTCTGATCTCCACATTTCTTAAGTGCAGATTCTGCTCTGATTATCTTGACTATGGCTACGAACGTTCCGTAAAAGTCGATACCTTTAATTCCTAAAGATTCAGCAATTTCTTTTATTTCGTCGTATCTCATTTGAGATAATTCGTAATAACGTTCGTATTCTTCCTCCCCAGAAATATAAAGATCTTCTATGGCATCGGATTTAAAAATTTCGTTAGTCGTTGCCGCATCGATCGCCTCAGAAACATAAAGATTTTCTTCAGTTTTAAAAATTTCGTTAGTCGTTTTCATATCGATCACCTCCTATAATACTTAGGCAATTATTAACGACACGCTAACAAATATAAAAATATGAAGACCCGCAGATTTCTCTACGAGCCTTGTTTGTTTAAAAGGTTCCTACGACTACTTCTTCTCCCTCCTCACCGTCTACTTTAAGAATGTACGTTGCGTCTTTATCATACTTCCTATCACGACTATCTTTAAATAAGTCCATGAATAGTTCGTTCATAAAGTCGTCCTTTTCTTCTTCGGTTTTAAAAGTTTTGTTAATCGTTGTCATGTCGATCACCTCCTATAATACTTAGGAAATTTTTCACGACACGCAAGCTAAGTCAGGCGGATTCATAAACTCTGCATCGTCAAAGTCTATCTCGTCAGCGTATACTGGATGCTCAATAAGGTCTTCAGGTGTTTTAACCATCGCAGGCATTACATACGGAGACGAACTTGTGAACCATTCAAAGTCGCCGAGTTTAGAAATCTTAGTCTTTGTATCGTTAGCCTGCTTTACGAAATAGTCATAGTCGACCATTGCTTTTGATTCTTCTGGATCTTTCAGAGCGACATAAGATGATTCGAGCCATTTATAACCTTTTGTACCAGTTACAGCAGAATATTTATCATCATCTCTCTTGCATACAAGCTCAGCGCCACCACATCCGTTTACTACTGGTGTGAACTGACCGACACGTCCTACAAATGTATAATTATGTTCATCTTGGCCAAGATCTTCGTTAAAGTCTTCATATATAGCACCTTTTTGAACACTCTTAATTACACAGAGATCATCGAATCCAATAGGCTCTTTTGTAAAGAGAGTCTTATAGGTGTATGGCTGTTTGAACTCATCTGCTTTAGTTTCCCATTTACCTTCTTCAGTTCTTGCTATATATGCAGCATCGTTTACAAGACAAATTCTGTCGTACTTTTCTTCTGTCTCGAACTCATATCCGTACAAAGCAGCGAATACTCTGACAAACTTAATAATATCATCCGTCGTATCACGTATCTTTATGGAATCAGTCTTAACGTGAATTACCTGGTAGCCCATATTTTCGACAGCATGTTTTAAGTCTATCATGAACAGAGCGCCACGTTTTGCCACGATATTGTCGATGTTGCGTTCATCTTTACAAGGATTATCAAACTTAGCAGCAGTAAGTCCATATATAGAGTTTATGACTGTCTTTAACGCTGTCGCCAGTTTCTTAGCTTCACCCTTATCGAGAAGGAATTTCTTAAGTTTGCCATCAAAAGCTGATTCAGCCACAAGCCACTCTTCATGCTTTATCGCAAGTCTTGCTGTAACCAGTCCCCAGAACCTCTCAGTGTAAACATCACCAAACAGATTCTCAGCGTATATGGAATGCGGGTGATGAGATGCACTATCTTGAGTCCAAACATGACCATACATTCCAGGAACAGAATACACATAGCCACCCTCACCGACAAGTTTAAGAGCAGACTTCTTCTTACCAGTGAGAATATCAATCTTATCGTAAGTTGAACCGTCCTCATCCCTATAAGTGGACTGCTTTTTGAACTTATCATATTTGTAACCAGGGAACCAAGGCATAAGTCTATCATGCTGTGCGATAAACTTAGCTTCTTCAACTGAGTCCTCAAGAGAAAGACCTTTTGCAATAATATCCTTTGTGATTTTCTCAGCTTCTACATAAGTAAATGGTGTAACCATCTTAGCTTTAAGATTCGGATAATTAAGAGGATTTTCACCAAGGAACCTATAGTTAAACTGAGACTGTGGATGCTTGTCAAATCCGAATATAATTTTCTCAGAAAGACTATTTGTAGTGTCGTTAGGAGTCATTTCTGCTAGTTCGGCTAGCATACATCTAACTTCGTAATCATCATGCACGTCAGAATAGTTGAAGACTGCTTCAGTTGCAAGAACATCATTTACGCAATAATCAGCTATTTCGGACCACTTATCTTCTGGTACTGGCTCATCCCAGTCATAAGCGTTCTCCTTGTGCATTACGTGATAGCCTTCTTTAGCAAGCTTGTACTCCCACTTCTTCAAAGATCCAACCTGTTTGTTCGGATTTGACATGAAATCATAAATATCAGTGTAGGATATGCTGTATGCGTTCGTGTGATAGCCTGTATGATCCTTTATTATCTCCTTAGACTTCTCATAAAGCTGCATATTGGTGTAGTTGAGATACGCCCTGAAATATAAAATGTGATTATCATATTTCCTGTTATTAAACCCGACTAGCTTATAGTTAAACAGCGATTGAACTTCTCTTGGAGACGGGTTCATCATTATTTGTGGCGTGTTCTCTTTTCCAAGCTTTTTCCATACAATTACAAACAGGTTTTTGAATACTTCACAATCAAATATAACAAGGTCTGATCCGGTTCTATCGACAGAGTCATTGTGTATTATATGGTCAGCATCGACAGGGTTATTTTCGGATCTAAAGTGCATTTCTAAGCATTTCTTATAGCAGTCTTCCTTCTGATGGTTCGAAGTCATAGCAAATGCACATATACGGTTTCTTATGTCGGATACATCATAAGGAATACCACTTGCATAAGCTTTATCGAGTTCGCTTTTAATGTACTGGATCATCGGTGCTGTATGAGCCTTGCCTGAATCAGGATTCGAAATATCAACACCAATTTCCCTGCGAAGTGCTTTTTCGATTCTATTCCTTAGATGCTTCTCGTTTTCTACAGCGTCTTGGTTAATCACCCTTTCATTGCTCCTTTTCATAATTGGTAATCCGCTTGTAATGGTTCTTATTGGGACATTGTTGCATTTTGTAAGCATTCTTCTAAGAGATGAGTCACCTTTAAAAGTCTTAATTTCAACGTCTTCTTCTATTGTCGGTGAAAGATCATTTATGTCTCCGTTCCAGAGGTATTCAAGATGTATACCATTTTCACTTTTTGACAATTCAGCATATGTCGGTGGGAGCCCAAGCCTTTCGATAGCTTTAACGTTTTCTTCAAAACTCTTATCACCATTTTGATCCTTTTTGTCAAAGTCTATTGTTACAAGATTTTTAGGACCAAGAGTGTAGTGGAGTTTTGTTGTATCTAAAGCTTTCAAAGTGGTTTTACAATTAACCCATCTATACATCTTTTTGTTTGTGACTTCTGGAGCGTATTGAGCTTTTTGATCAGCTAAGAATTCATCGAGTAGAGAATGTTGAAATTCAAATGAAAGCCAATTGTTGTCATTTTCCTCATCGACAATCATTCCGTCGTTAGGATCATAAAGACCTATCTTATTTCGTCTGAGTGACTTGTACACGCTATAGATTATACGACCATCTTCGAGTTTAAATTTCTCGTAATAGAACCTGAAATAGTCTTTAAGTTCTTCTTTAAGAATATTTCTTTTAAGTGGATACTGTATGAGAGAGTCAGCACAATAATCTTTGTACATTACCCATAAAGATGCTAGGTCAATTCCTTCTTCGACATCAACCACTTCTGCATTGTCCATAAGGAAATTATAAAGATCGTTACTTGCACCCATCATCTTTGTCGGAATGTACGCATCATATTTGTGTTTATTCTTTTTATAGAAATTAAGGCTCTTATAGGCTATAGCACCAAATTCATATTGCATGCCTTCTATAAGCTTATTGTATTCATCAATACCAACCTTATTTCCTGTTGGTGAAATATCAATAAGCCTTCTTATAAGACCTGATTTAGAGTCTGTAATACGAACTGGTCTATTAGTACCTATGATACACAGTGCGTTGAATCTTGATGTATATGATGACTTGAACTTTTCATTAACTGTCATATACTCGTGAGATACAATACCGTTAAGCCTTGTGTTATCGTCAAGTCTGTTCATATCACCATCTGCGTCAATTGCTATAAGAGGATTCAATCTAAAGTCTTCCATAGCAAACGAATTTGATGCTGACGTAAGGTTCTTAGCACTAAATGTACAGTAGTATCCATCAAACATCGGTTCTATTATATGGTCTATGACAGTACCTTTACCAGTACCACCAGCACCATAAAGAACTATAAACTTTTGGTTCTTCTTAGAATCTCCAGAGATGATAGAACCTATAGCCCATTCTATCTTTTCCCTTTCCTCGTCAGAATATAAAACTGACATAAGTCTGTCGTAAGAACTCATGTCGCCTTCTTCTATAGAATAAGGAAGAACGTGTGTAGCATAGTCACTCTTTTTTGGCTTGTCATTAAAGAACAGCACTTTGGCATCTAAGTCTTTGTAATTATCAAACGTCTGTTGTTTACAGTACTGCCTCCATCCGTTAATTGTCTTGTTCTTGGTGTTTCTAAGAAATTTTCCAACGACAATTGATTCAGGATATTTTGCTTTTAATTCAGTAACCCTTTTTTGAATCTCGTTGTCGATAAGCCTGACAGCTTCAAACTGATCAGTAGACCACAGTCCAGTTGATTCATCATAAATTGCGTAAAAGTCAGATCCTTTTATCATCAAATCTTTACTTTTACATACGTTGAACTGTGGCCATACTTCTCTAGTGTTGTTCTTTCCCAGGGTATCGACTATTTCTAAGAAATCCAACCCCACTGTTCACCTCATATCTTATGTTTTTTATACTGGACAGTAAGCCACATATTTATCTGTCCCCACATATCAGCCTTTCTGAGGTCGACGACATCATTAAAATATTTATAGCTATCTTCTTTAGATACAACAAATAATCCCCCATTAGAACCGTCTGGGTTATAGTCACGATTTGTAAAGCGGTTTAAACAATGCTCGATATACATAATATCAACATTGTCACCTTTTAACCTAGGACCAGTGAGACCGAGATTTTTAAGCATTTCCCAGAACCAAACACTAGTCCTATCACCTTTACTTTCATCATGAGTGATATCATGCTCCACCTGCCTCGCTAAGCCTATAAGAGCTTCAAGCCAAGAGCATTCTATCATCATAGCATCATACAAAGAGCTATAACCGTATCCATGTGCATCACACCATTCTTCTCGCAAATACCTAGCTCCAAACTTTCTTTGATCATCGAGAGAATTATTATCGGTGTTCCATATGAATTCTTCCATGAATAGGTGCTTAATAACTCCTATGTATTCTTTCGCTTGTGATAACCCTACAATCTTCATGAGAAATATAAAATATTTGTCGATCATCAATTAATCCTTTCCCGAAGCACCTCAAAATCATAAGAAGACCTGTCATCGGCAAGAACCTCAATGTCTCTTGTAAGACTCATATTACGAACATACAACACTCCTTCATCATATTCACCCATATGATCTTTGAAATCAGGCGGGAGTATGTCATAGTTGTCAAATTCCTGATAGTACATGTCAAACAACTTTCCATCAGTAGATAAATATAAAGACAACGGAGTGTGTTCATCTTCGTCATAATACTCATCTGCTATTACCTCTTCCCAGTCGAAGTTTGCAAACTCATCTGGTGTGAGATAATAAGGAGCTGATGGATTCTTAGGATCTGGTCCAGGACCTTTGACGAGTACACCATAAACACCAACCCAGTGTCTTGTTCCATCAGGATCGATCTTCACTCCTGTTTCAGGTCTGTAATTACGATTGTTGTATTCAGAAGCAAGATCGTCATATTCATCATGGTGCTCATCAGATGCTTCTTCAACACTTGAATCGTCCTCTTGTTTAGATGCTTCGTTTTCTTCTTCTGAATTATCAAACTCAGCGTTATTAAGTTCGTTGATAATTTGATTAAGTTTCTCAGTTTGTTGTCTCTTTAAAATTACATAAGAGACTCCACCACCTATTCCGGCGCCTAATATAAAACCTATTACACCGAATGCTAGACTCTTCATAAGCTTTTCCTTTCCTTAGAATTTAATCCAAACAATGTTAGCCGCTGACTTGTCGTAGAAGTCGTTGATAATAGATTTTAGCTTTTTGGTGCGCTGTTTATTAAGCACTATATATACGCTAAGTACACCAATTCCCATACCAGCTATAAATCCAGCGACACCACTTATAATGTCTTTCATAGGAATTCATCCTTTCTTGCTAATAGATCAGCGATATATAAAACTTGTTCTGAATATTTTGTTAGGCTTTCGTCAATTCCATAGCCTCCGTAATAATTAAGTACCACTGTTTCGTTTTCGTATGTGCCGTTTAATTCATTAAGTAGATTAGCAGCGGTTCTTACGTTAGTTCTTTCGTCGAACAGATTTGCGTTTTTCATAACTCTATCTTTATGGTAGTATTTGTTAATTCCGCATAGTCCGACACATGTTCCGTTACTAGCTTTCGCGTCGCCACGAGATTCCGTCCAAACTATTGATTCAAGTAAATAAGGCGATACGTTGTACTCTTCCCCCGCCTCTTCACAAATATCAACAATTTCTTCGTCAAGGCTGTCTACACCAATGTTACTTAGTTCACTTTCGACGAAACGTCTTGTTGCATCGTCAGCTGTGTTTTTACAAACCGACGTAATACAATAAACAGACTCGGTTATTATGTCTCGTTGACGAGTGATTTCTGCCTGCTTTGTAATTTCTTCCGATTTTGGCAGTTTATTACTTTCATCTAATATCGGCTCTGATATCACCTGATATGTATAAGGCTCCTGAATATCAAAGTAACTGATGTTAAATATTTCCACCGTTAAGAAAGAAATTGCAAGCAGGCATGATATCATTCGTTCCATCGACTTTTAACCTCCGATCTTTTTAATACAATTAGCAATCTGGTAAGAGTGTGTCAATGTTCCTTATTGCATTTGTTATAACCTGAAGCGCAACCATCTTTTCGTTAATAGTGCCAGGTTTCCTTACTTCAACAACTTTGTAAGAAACTCTTACCTGATCTTCCCCATCAAGCGGATGTGACGCAGGAATCCAACCGTCTCTTTGACCTGAGAAAGTTGATGTCACACCACATTTGCGGATAAGATCGTTGACAAACACTATGTCATATCTTCCAAGTCTAATGTCCCTGTTGACAAATCCAACACACTCCATTAAGAAATTAATGTTATGCTCCATGTTGGATTCTATCCAGTTTCTATTCTTGGAACCGTCGGCGTTTGTCGAGGCAAAATAAAACACAGTACCATCCAGGTTGTCATCCATGCAATAGTACCTATCTTGTTCCGTTACGACTTTCTTCTTACCTTTATTGTTTGTCACTTGGACTTCTTTAGTGTCTTCTTTCATGCCTCGTATCAGTTCATTTGCTTTTTCTTTACCGACAGCATCCTCAAGTAACGATTTAAGCTTGTCGTTAGTTGTCGAGCAGGCTGTTGCAAATGATGTTAACGTAGCATTAGCCGCTGTTAACTTTCCTACTTCATCCGACAATCCAGAACAGTATAGGTAGAATGTTACAGATGCAGTTATAACACCTGCCACAGCGATTGATACGGGAATCCATCTAAGACCTCTACGTATCATGCCGTCTTTCTTTGTCTTCTTTATCTTACGTTCAAGCACATCTGCCGGCATCTTATTAGGGTCATCATCGTCCCTAGCGGCATTTGCTTCTTTTATGTCGTTTATCGTTTGCTCAGTATCCTTCTTGTCTTTATAGGTACTAACTGCTACTTTAGCCGTAATACCAACAGCGGTTATCGTTCCAGCTATCGTAGCAGTTGCACAGACAAGAGCTTTATGAGCGTCGATGAAATCAAATATAGCATCTACAAAGCTCATAGTATCTCCTTTTCTTGTCTAAATATCAAAGTCACGCACTCTTCTTTTTGCAAGGAAGAAGCTTTCTTGACAGGTCATCTGTGAATCCTTCGAATATAACTACAAGGCAATCCTGCCAATCTCCGAGATGTTCTGCTGGTGTTCCAGGATCAGGAAGAATAGGAAGTACCCTAAGTATGATCTGATGGCACTTCTCAGGATCATGTCTAACACCGAGAGTGAGAGCACCAGGAGGAGTAATGATCTTGCCATCGAACCTCTTCATAGCTCTGTGGAGTGTTACTTCGCCGCATCTCTCAAGTTCCATGTTAAGTTCAGTCTCGACAACATGTACTCTAAACCTATTAGCGTTAAGATCATCTGTCCAAGAATCCATTCCTCTCTTGTAAATTACAGCATTATAAGGAAGGTTCTTAAGGTCAGATGCCTTAATATCTCTCGCTACAACAGTCGATGTTTCACCAGTCGAAATATCAACATTCTTGGATACTTCACTCTCAGATGCACCGGCCCAGAGCTTAGCTTCTTTTTCTTCACCAATCTCTTCAGCAACTCTACGTCTGTAAGCCTCTGTAGAAGCTGTTACTGCTGCTAGAGCTGATGCCGTTTCCTGATAACGAATATCAAGAATGTTTATAGCCTCAAGGAATGACGCAACTGACAGCACTTCAAGACTTGCAGCCAGAGCGAAATGCATGGTTGTTCTAAGAACTATTGTCTTATACTCAGTAAGAACTGCTTTGTTGTATTCTTTCTTAGTAAGTTTTACAGGTCTCTCTTCCTTTTCTGTTTCTTCTGTTTCTTCGGTCTCTTCGTTCTCTTCGGTGTTTTCGGTATCTTTGTTTTCTTCTGATGACAGAATATCATTCTTCTGCTCATGGAGTTTCTTAAGATTCTCCTTTGCTTCCTTGATCTTGTCGTCTTCGATGTATTTCTTAACTCCAAATCCAGCAGCAACGACAGCTCCTACACTACTAACAACACCTATACCGGTGAATATTTTGTCTGCGTGTTCTACGCAAAAATCAACAATACTATCTAACATATCATGGCCTCCAATTCGGGTTTACTTGTATCTCAGGGAGCATAAGGTAAGCGCCTCCATGCATCTGAGCTACTCTAACAGTATCAACGTTACTCCAGCCCCAATTATAATCTGTGTATTCAGATTCGAGCTTAGCTATTTCGTAAAGCTTACCGAGTGTGCAGAAATGATAATGACCTATAATCCTCTGCATCTCGTGTTTAGCTTTAGCTGCTTTAAATGCTCCAGTAGACTCTGGTGTATCTCTAAAGAATATCTGAGGAGCATCATTTCTTGGTCTTTCAGGCATTTTCCTTTTCTGAGATGACGCGCTACTTCCGACATAAGACTCAGTTTCTGAATCAAAGTATGATGAATACGAATAATATTCACCATCTGAGAAACTGCTCGGCTTAGGCTTTTTCTTTGCTTCGTTAGGACCAAGGAAAATATAATACGCCAGTCCTGAGAACTTATCAGCAAGGAACTTTTTAACACCTGGCTTAACTGAATCTTTATAATAACAGTCAACAGCATCTTTAAGATCAGATAATATCCATCGCATTACTGTCGAAGATGCTGATTTTGACTTCATGGAAGCGCCACCTACAGTCTCGACTTTAAAATCTTTCTGAGTGTAATCAGAATTTTCTCTACCGTACCGACTATTCGATACATAAGATTCGTCGAGAGATGACTCTTCATGCAAGTTATCCATATTACCTCCTTTCGAAAATATAAAGGCAAGACTTATTAAGCCTTACCTTTATGAAAGTGTAATTTTTTACTAATTGTTGGTTACTTTGTCGCAATTGTTATCAGTTGTTCTCATCGAACGGAACGTTTGTATCGGGTTCTGAATCATTTGAACTCTGATAGTCCTGGCTAGATTCTTCTGTGTAACTTGTATCTACTGGCTCATGTGCCGGTTCGTAGTCATCATACTGATACCTCTGATCTTCGATGCGACCTGAGTTCGTATCAAGGCACAGATCTGATCCTTCATTAGACTTGTTGTACTTTTTCTTGTCGTTAGTACCCTGGATAACTGCACCGCCTAAAAATGCGATTGCACCTAATCCTATGTACTTAAGACCTCTGAGTACGAAAGTCCTCTTCGGATGATCTTTAGCCTTCATAGTTGCCTTGGCCATCCTTTCAATGTACCAGTTGTCAAACTTCTGACTCCAGTTGAGCTGAGTATCATTGTTACCCATATCTCCACCATTTCCGTTGGGGTTCTGATTATTCAGATCCTCACCATTTCCGTTAGTGTTTCTGTTTCTGTTTCCGTGTGACATAATAAACTCCTTTCTTAAATGAAATATATAAAAAAGTTACTCTTTACATATAAGACTAACAATTTTTAACGATAGTCTTATATGTAAAGAGAAGTTACCAATTTATTAATAATCTTGCTTTCGTCTAGGTGGTGTTACCCAGTCGAGAACAAGAATATCAGGTCTTTCATCGCTAGGACTTGTTCCAAAGATTCCCATCTTATGCCTTTCTATCTCTTCGGAAGATATCCAGGTGAAAGACGGTTCAATTCTACCATCTTCCATGCAGAATTGATCTTTATCTCCAGCGTGGTTGTCAGGAAGACCGATCCTTGAGTATAGCTCATTAGCATTTATGAAGAACTCGTCCATAAGTTGATAGTTTGCATCAATAACACACTTCTCAATCCAGTTCTTAGAAGCGTAGAAAGCTCTGCCATAATAAGCATCGTAGCATTTCGTAAAACCATGTCCGGTATGAACGGCTGATGCCCAGTCAACAACACCTTCAGTCGTCAAGTCTTCTTTAGCCTTATCTTCCCTTTTGTTAGACTTCTCGATGCTGTCTTTTTCCTTTTCGTTAAGCATGGCTTCAGCTTTCTTCTTATATCGAAGAAGTTCATCAACCTGAGTTCTAGATACTTCATACATAGCTGTAACAGCAGTTATCTGGTCGATTGCAATCTTTTCAGCACCAATTCCGGTTGCTAAACTTACACCGAGAGTCAATGCTGTCGGTATGTAATGCGGTGCGGCAATCTTTAAGATTTCTTTCTTCGACGGGTTAATGTCTTTTGCCTTGCAAGCTGCTATGTATTTGTCTACTTCTCTTGTCGCATCTCTTGTTGCTGGAACAGCTTGTATTGTCGAAGCAGCGTTGGTTATCATGTTTATTGTAAAAAGAATACCTTGCTTATGATCGTCAATAGTATCCAACAATTTACTTATACTATCTAGAATATCCATGCATCCCCCTTACATCTTGATAGAACGTATTAGATAACCTACGCCCCAGCATACTCCAGCTATGCTCATTCCTATAAGTGCAATGTCTTGTGAATGTGCAAATGCGTTATTGAGTGCGTTAGTCGCATTTACCGCAGCTTTTGAAGCTTTTGAATAGTCCATAAATATAAAACTCCTTTCTTATGAATTCCTTTTGTTGATGAGATCATTGAGCTCATTCATCATGTTCTCTGTTGCTTTGCTGGTTCTTTCGAATTCAGCCTTGTCCTCGTCGCGTTTCTTCATAACAGAACCTACTTTTAGGACTGCTCCAAGTCCAGTGAACCCAGCAGCTAACAACCCTAATACATCACTTGTTTCCATAATCTTTGCTCCTTTCATGTGAAAACAATTTTTAAAGAAGAAAAGAATAAAACAGATAGTTTTTAATCTGCTTTATTCTCAATCTTCTATTCTTACATAACAGACCAACACTTTTTCACGAAATATAAAACTTATACTCTGATCCCAGTACACTGATAGAACTTATCAGCGTCAAAGTTCGGAAGTGACATAACCGCCTGTTTATCACTGTCAGAAAGACCATTCCACCACTTTTGTCTATCTTCTGCTGTGACGGTGATAATTTTGGTATACCCACCAAGAGTTTTGTACTCAGGATGATTTTCCTTTTCCTCATCACTCATATCGCTTTCATAAATAAAGTATGAATGTGTGAGTGGACAGTTTTCCATAATACGATAAGCGTTCGAGTTATACCAATCATTAACAGTCCAGTCAGAGTCTTTATCAAATATTTTGATAGTTGGCATTGGATTCGTGTTAAATATACCACTATTGAAATTACCACAATTCCAATTACCGGTGTTGCAATCACCAGTGTTCCGATCACCGCTATTCCCATTACCAATATTGTAATCACCAGTGTTCCAATCACCAGTGTTACGATTGCCGCAGTTACCATTACCGATATTCCAATGACCACTATTGCAATCTCCACTGTTATGATCTCCGCCATTGTAATCACCGGTGTTCTGATTACCACTATTCCAATTACCACTGTCATAATTGCCACTGTTGCAAAAACCAGAGCAATTTTCATTTACGTTGCTCTTAATTCTTGGATTTTCAACTTCTCTGATAACGTGGATTTTATCTGTGCAATAGTCAAGCCTATCATATGCAACGACTTCTCCAAGAGCTTCTACTTCACATATTCTTACTTCATCTTTCCTTACATAGAACTTATAACAATCAGAGATCGACTTACAAAAATGAAAACCTCTTTCACAGTAAACAGGTGCATCTCCAAGTTCGTATGTACCTCCAAGTTCGTATGTACCTCCGATCTCATACTGCATACCACGACACTGTAAATCCTTGTCAAACGCCTTGTAACCTTTCATAATTCTTTTGCTCCTTTCAATTTACAAATATAAAACTTTTCACAACTAAAAAGAGAAGGGAAGGCCTTAAATTTCAGACTTCCCTTGGAGAAATACCTAGTTTGTTTATTACTTGTCGTCCTTCTTCTTTGAAAACAATTTTATTATTAGTTTGATTAGTATCACTGTGATAAGTATGTCGACCATTATCGGTAAGATAGCTGTTGCTGCTCCTACTACTACCGTCAACGCTATTGCTCCGATAATCATCATCACACATATTATACCTAAAACTATTAATGTTATCATAGTTTACTCCTTTCTTTAAATAAACTAATTTCTCCATAATAGGAACCTGAAAAAATACGAAATATAAAACTAACAGGAGTGCATAATTACACTCCTTATTAGTTAAGTGGTTGTGAACCTACTTAAACGTGTCATGTAAGCTTTTTATGACTTTTACTATTATCCATGCTAATATTCCTATCGGTATTGTCCACCACATAGACGCTAGTATGAATAAGATAAAACTCATTATAAAAGCAATAACAGCGTTTATAATCATTTAACCTCCTTTCTCACTTTCATTAAAGACCAACTTAATTTCACGAAAAATATAAAGCCAGGTTATTACTCCTGGCTTTATACTTGAAACTAAATTTAGTGTTTGAACTTCATGGCATCGTTATAAGGTTTCTCAGACGTCTGAGAAAGTCTAGACTTGATAGCCTTGCCTTCAATATCAAACTGTTGATTAGCGTACCTATTCTCCTCAAGATACTTATGAATCTGCCTGTTGCTAGCTAGTGTAGTAACCTGATTAATCTGAGCACTTTTTATGAGACCCAATGCTCCTAATCCAGCAGCTATTACTTCGAAACTACCTCTAATAAAAGCTGATGTTATCTGAGCATTTGCAGCCCTTTTATCAGACTCAGCTTTAATCTGGATACCTTTAAGATCGCAATACGATTCAAGTGCTCGTACCCAAGGACCGTCAGTACTCCTGTTAAAGTCATCTCTTTGAGTCTTGACAAGCTTATCAAACTCCTCGATCTTCTTGTCGACGTCCAGTGTGCCTTTTTCTTTTTTCATAATTTGCTCCTTTCTGTTACACTGTTTTATAGTTACATAATATGACTGATTTTTATAACGAATCCCTTAACTTATCGAGAATATAAAAGAACTTGTTTAGTATTAGTATAAAGTCATCTTCTGAATAAGCGAACCCTTCTTTTACGATCTCGTCAAAAGATTTACTTAAGCATACAACATCAAATATTCCTTCTCGAAGTTCTTCATTGTCTTCTACTGTGAGGTCAAGAGCTTCATCAACAATGTCGAGAGATGCTTCATACTGTTCCCGAGAAGATAGCAAAGAGCTTGCTGGATCAGATACTCCTGGCATGTATTCGATGATTTTTGAATCAATAACTTTAACTCTTATCGCAAATTCATCGAGACTGTTTAATTTTATCTCCCATTCTACATATTGTTTGCAGAAGTATATAAGTTCCAGCTTTCTATTATTTGAAATATAAAACGGGTCGTCCATTCCTCCTCCAAAGAATAAAAGCGCACCAAATATTTCTGATGCGCTTGATTGTTAGGTTCCTTATTCAGTTGTTTGTTTTAGTTAATTATGACTCTGTCGTCTCAGCGTATTTGCTAAAGTGTGCTTTAACTCTGGAAACGATTCCTACAACAGCACCTACTGTAGCTGTGATTGCAACACAACTAAGTATTACTGTCATTACCTTATTTCCTTTCTTAGCTTCCTTCAGTTCTGCTTTCTTATTAAGTTTCATAATTTTACATCCTTTCTGTAAAAACTGTTTACTAGTTACCTATAAAGGGTACAAATTTTTTCACGAATTATTTTTCTTTTCATAAATTTCTCGAAGTACCATTATTCTGTTTTCTCTTTCTTTGGCTAGTTTGTACATTGTGAATCTATGGTTAACCTCTTCGTGAATCTTTATCATGTAAGAGTCAATCACGTCAGTTGTAGCTTTAACCCACATAGCAGGAACAGTCCAGTATTCTTTACCGAGAGAATCTCTAACTCTTATGCTATTTTCGATGAGACTACCATTGCGAATTTCTATAATCTCACAAATATCAAACTCATCTTCGTTAATGTTACCTATGTTCTTGATGTTACCGATGCATTTCTTTACGATAAGCGTTCCTTCTTTACACTCTTCTTTCTTCATAAGTATTGTCCCCCTTCATTGAAATATAAAACTTTAAGAAAGCCTGATGAGTTTGCCAGGCTCACCAGGGCAATACAGATGGAACATATGCTTTTAGTTTTGTGGATAAATTTGGCTGTGTTTGTGTGTTTTGTTTAAGCATATGTTCTAAAAAAGTAACACCAGACATTATAGAATGGCAGATCTTTCACGTTTCTTCTTATTTTTGTCAACGAAATAAATACATCCGAGTTTTAAAACATCGTATTTTTTCTTATAGACGTTGCAATAAAGTTTAGTATCATCATCCGTGCAGTTTACATGATACTTACAGTTTCTACAATTTAACATAATGTTTAACCCCCTCAAAATATGTCACGAAAATAAAAAAGAGTAGTTTAAGGTCATACTCAGGACCAGAAATATGTTAATGATTGTTTGTGATTGTTACCTTATATGTCTTATTGTTACAAATTTAGTTATGTTTACGTCAGGTCTTAAACTGTCATTGGTCTATCTAAATGCTTGTCTATAGTCTGTATTTACCAGGTCTTAACGTTAGCCGGCTTAGTCTGAGTTTCAAATGTTTTAATTGTCTCAACTTCGATGTTCTCAACTTCGATGTTCTCAACTTCGATTGATTCAACTCCATTGTTTCGCTCATCTGCCGCTACTCTTTTCTGATCTACAGAATTGTTCATCGCGTAGATAATACCAATAGCGCCAACCATTAATGTTGCCATAAGTGTTATTGTTATAATAAGCTTCTTAATCATATTGTTACCTCCTTTACGATCAAGTTAACATTACTTCTATAACACGGCAACTATTTCTCACGAAAAAATAAAACAAGCACACTAAAACATTTCTGATGTGCTTGTTAATTTAGGTTCCTTATTCAGTTGTCTTAACATTCTTTAACTTTTGAAACGATTGATTTCAGCGACAATAACTCCTACTGCGGTTGCGATTGCCACACAGCCGTGTATTATTGCCATTATTGCCACTACTTTACATATTTTTTGTTTCATAAATTTTGCTCCTTTCTATAAAACTGTTTACAAGTTACCTACAAAGCATATAAAATTTCTCACGAAAAAATAAAAAAGAGTAGTTTAAGGTCATACTCAGGACCAGAAGTATGTTAACGAGTATTCGTGATTGTCACCTTATATGTTGACTGTCCTATTGTTACAAATCTAGTTATGTTTCCATCAGGTCTTAAACCAGCGATTGCTCTATCTAAGCTCTTGTTTATGTCGTAAGCATCATTGAGAGCTGCACTGTGAGCTTCTTCCATCTCAGCTATTTTAGCAGTGTAGTCTTGCTCAACTGCTACAACTCTTTTCTGATCTACAACATAGATCATTGAGCAGATAATACCAACCGCGCCAACCGTTAATAATGTTGTCATAAGTATTATTGTAATAAGCTTCTTAATCATATTGTTACCTCCTTTACGATCAAGTTAACATTACTTCTATAACATGATAAATATTTTTCACGAAAAAATAAAAGAGTAGTTTTTGGTCATACTCAGGACCAGAAGTATGTCAACGGGTTATTCGTGATATCTTCCTTTAGCTTTTAATTATTACAGTCATCTCTTTTCGGCAATACCGATAAACTCACCATCTTCAGTTACAGCTATGCCCTTAGGATTTAATCCTCTCTTAAGAGCTATACCGTAATCCTGAATATGATAAACTCTACCGGTAGCCCAATCATAATAATCAGCACCGTAATCAATCTCTTCTGCGTATTTGTAAATATCCATATTTGTTACCTCCTTACGATCAAAAGTTAACATTACTTCTATAAGACGATACTTATTTCTCACGAAAAAATAAAAGAACCTGCTTTTTTAACAAGTTCTTTTATTCGTACTTTTACTGACTAAATCTATAATTGTCAAACTGTACATCGTCGGCCCAATTTGAAAGCCAGCCTCTGTAATTTTTCTTTAATTCGCACACCTGTCCTCTAGTTACTATGCCCGATTCTATGTCACTCATAAGGGCTCTGAAGTAAACTTTAAATCCGGATCTTTCAGGGTGCTGTACGATATCGCATTGTCCTGTATGACCTATAAGGATAACTTTGTCAGAATCATGGCACCTTGTTATAGTTTTCTTAAGATCATCCATGTAATAATTCTGAGCTTCATCAATTATGACAACTGACTTCTTTATGTTGCAACCTCTGACGAACGTATGTGTCACTGGTCTAACGTAAGCTGTACCTCTCTTTCGTCCATCTATATTATCATCCGTGTCAAGAACTTGATTTGGAACCTCGTTCGCCTCAGTAAGAGCTTGAATTAAAGGTTCGAAATACGGTGCCGATTTTTCAGCAATTGAACCTGGTAAGAACCCTTGTTTTTGTTCTGCTACAGGACTCATGACATATATTATCTGATCGTAGTCTCTGTAATAATGAAGAAGCACGCTAGCACAAACCGCAATCGTTGTTTTACCAGTTCCAGCCTTTGCATTTACAGCGACGAGATCGTACTTTGGTGATAAAATAGCATCCCTAAACTTTTTCTGATACTCGTCAAGTTTGATACCAAAAAACAGTTCCGCTTTCTTATCAAATTCGTCCATGAAGCGCATCCTCCCGAAATGTGCTGAGATAAAGAGTTTTTAGTTGCAATTCTAGAGACCAGATTCGAACTGGCATTGTAATAGTCTTACCATTTAAACGACTCTAGAAACCATTCACAAGAAAGGAGATCCATCATGGGAAGGTTAAAAATATCACCTTCCAAAAGAGCAATTACCTGTTACAGTAAAAGCCCTTATGCGCCCAAATATAAAACATTCGGAATAGGAATTACCGCTAATTCTACCAAATGTTCGTTTATTTGTGGCATATTTAAAGTCTTATTATTACTTCTTGCATCAAACTTATCCGGTCTGTTTATTACCAGCCATCATTTCCTAAATATGTAGGAATAATGCTTTAAGTAAACAAAGACTATCGAAGTTTGCAGATACATGTTATCGGCTGTTGTTTGAGAAAGATTTTATTGTTGTTATTGTGAACATATACTAATGACATCACCATAGGATCAATGGAATTATCACCACGTATTTTTAATATATCTGCAAACGTTTGACCAATCACTCAGGAATATAAACACACTTGTTGTCGAATTTCTTGTATGCATCGAAATATATCTCATTGGTAAGCCCGTTGTATGTAAGCTCGTAGTACATACCATCACGAAGAGTTGTTGACACAAGAGCTTTATGATTCTTAAGTTCCTTAGCATACCACACGATAAATACATCAAAACCATCATTATAGTCAGGGTCTGACTTATCAAGATGCTCTTTAGCATACTCGGTTACAAGTTTCTTTGCATAATCGAGAAATACTCCAGAATCTATAATTGTATCAGACGTTATTTTACGATCCATTTTGAATTTCCTCCTGAATGAGTTATATTAAGGTATATGCACATATCTCATACGAGTTTGAACCATCTGGTGTTATTTTTATGTTATAATTGTTAGCACTAGATCTTACTGTTGTCATTTGTACTGTATAATTATTTGAGAAAGTCGTGTCTATTGAATAACCAACATTAGAACTAACAAGTATCGTGTGAGAATCACTTTGTCCAACTTTACCAAAAATAACTACAACCTCACCCGATTTAATTGGTCCATACCAGCTACTCTTTTCATCATCCGTATCAACATATGCAAAATCTACCGCACGTCTTGTAAGAGTAGAAGACGATATTATAGATCCAAAATTTACACTGCACCCTTGGTAATAACCGGTATTAAGAGTTGGGTTAGTGTTACCTGTGTAACTTATTACTTTATTTATGAAATTATCCATCCCTCCAGCAACGCTGTCACTAGTAGAGTTTGCAAACGTGTAGCCCTTTCGTACAACAGCGCTTGTAGCATTACCGGAGGGAAATCTAAAACGGCGGAAACTACCATCAAGCATATATCCAGGAGTACCATTTTGAACTGCTAGTTTAACACCGTTATAAGTGTCAGCTGTCATAGCACCACTTGAAGTTACACTAGTGCACGATACAGCACCGGCAGCGTTAATACTAGCTCCAGCAGTACCTAAACTACCTCCAGTTATTTCACCATCAGCTGTTACATATCCTGTGGTAGTAAATCCGGTCGATGCTGTTATAAGATTTTCAGATATAACTGGCCCAGAGGTGTTTATGCTTCCTTCAGATCCGTTTATCGTAACAGTTGTTATATACTCGTTAGTATCTGAAACATGCTTTTTGAATTCAGCAAGAACCGACTTATTTTCGCCAGTTATCCTTATGATAGGACTACCAGGAGTCGTTAGTTCTGATTCAGGATCAATATCTGTAAGCTTATCAGACCAATACCCTTCAAGAGTTTTAAACTTTATCGTAGGAGCGCCTATAATACCTTTATACAGGTTAATCTCTGAGGCGTTAGAATCAGGAGCATCAGCATCACCAGCTTTTACTTCTAGAGTGTCGGCTTTTATAGAAATTTTACCGTTAACATACTGCACATACTGAGTGTTATCACCAATTCTAAACCCATATTCTTTTAGTGGAACTTGTTCATCACCTATTGTTTCATGCATTACATGACCCTGATCATCAAGTTTCCATACAGAACCTGAGTAAAATCCAACCCCAGAATTATTTGTAGCATTGGCTGACCTTATACCTTCAAAGCCATCAAGATTATATATACCATCCATGTGAGAAGACGGCTTATACAAATCTTTTTCGTCGTTTAATATAAAACCACCGAGATTAGCTTCAAATGCAGCGATGTCATCAACATAAACAGATGTGGCTGTGAGAGATTTGGCTATTATATGATCTCCATGAATCTTTGACCTAAGTGCTGTTTCATACTCATCTTTTGAATGAAAACCATAATGCCAATAATTATCAAGTTCTTCCGTGTTAAACTCTTCACCATTCATGGACTCATACAAGCCCGTAGCATGATAAAGAACACTGTATACATCACCAGGTGTTAACAGAATATCAAGCGCTATCTGGTTTGTGAGGTTTCCAGCATCATCGTTAAGCACAGTTACCTTATTAACCGGTACAATATCCTCTGTAGGAACTGGTGTCCAGAACTCATCACTTACATGCTGTTTATACTCAAGAACCCCATTGTTAAGATGCAGGTAATTATAACTCCCTTTAGTTACTTTTATAGGATATTTAAGACTTACTGTAGGAACAGAGTCAAGCGTAAATATAAAAGGAGTCACATCGTAAACAATCGTTATAACCTTATCTTTCAATACAGGAACTTCAGTTGATACGATATCAGCCCCTTCCTGATGAGTTTCGATCTCATAAGGCTCAATGTATCTTATTTTTCCGTCTACTTCTCCCACTCGATAAGTGCTTACAGATTCACCATTTATTTTGACATCTTTTATCTCGTCGGGTGATACTTGAAGTGTAAAACTAGTAGTAATGCCGTCAGATATAAAAGCTATTTCTTCGTTTAACCTTTTTGTAACGGTGAGTCTGTCGGTCTTGTTAGACTGAGATTTAAGAAGTATTCTATCAGCAACTAAAGTGCCAGCAGTTATATTGTTAGCGTTAACTTGTACCGCATCAAGATACCCGGTTATATGGCCTTCAGATATCGTGGCATCTCTTATAAGACCAACTTGCACGAATAAGTCCTTAATTTTAGCGGTGTTAATCTCGGCAGAATTAAGGTTAGCAAAGTCTGCCGTAAGATAGTTTGTATCGAGATACTTGAAAAAACCTGTGTCAGCAGTTATAGTTTTGGTATCTATACTACCACCTTTAATCCATGTTGTCGAAGATCCATCTTCATTCACTGTTACAAATGCAACACCTTCAACTGTCTGTAATGTATTTGATTCACTTCCGTCAAAACCAAATACCCGCATGTTAATAAGATCAGCTTTTTGCGAAATCTCAGATGCAAACTGCGCGTTAGCTACAACGGAACCGTGCAAATCAGATTCTACAGTTATGCCATTTGCTTTAAGTGCGTTAAACATATCTGACACGGTAATTGGTTTTCCAGAATCACTTTCGCCGATAAAAGAACCAGCACCAATACCAGGGTCAGATTCGTTACCATATGTCCAAGCCCTTCCGTTAGCTATTCTTACTCTTACTTTATCACCCTGTTTAGCGCTTACAGTCATCTTAGTAGGAGTTTCATCATATCCGCCTTCTATATGAACCCAAGCGGTGTTTCCTTCTACACGTTTAACTGTTGCGGTTGTGTCGTAAGAAGTTTGTCTTCTTGTTAGTTTTTCTATTGCTTTTAAGAATTCTCGTTCATCATATTTCATTGGCAGTCTCTCCAGTAGCAGATCCATGCGTGAAAGGAATATTCTGATTTGAAACTCTGAACATACCGTCAATCCCTTGTGCTGCATATTTCAAATATAAAATATCCCCAACGTAGACATTCGGGTTAAATTTTCTTGTATATGACAGCTCCCTCTGTGGTTTCTGCAATTCTTTAAGACGTTTGTAAGCAAACTCAGTAACGGTTTCGTTTTCAGAAAGATTAGCCTCTTCTTCAGCCCATATTTCTCGACCTCTATTAGGAATCGAATATCTGGCACTCATATTTTCGTTACTGTCTTTTATTATACAGCATCCTGTATCAGTGGTTATTCTCAAAACATTTGGACAAGAATACCAATCTTTTTTATCGGTTATCTCTTTCTCGATAATATCAAGCCCGAGCGATGATATAAGAAGAGAACTTGTTGTCGGTAATGGTTCGATATGCACAACCCCAAACCCGTCAATTCTTATTCTCCATTCTATCGCCTTTATTATTTTAACAGCCATACTAAGATAGCTTTCACTACTTTCGGCTACAATTTCCTCTTTCAATGCTGGTGAATTTGAAATATCATTGTCAACCTGTATGCCACACTCTCTGAAAAGGTTTCTTACGATATAAGCTCCAGGCATACCGGTAGAAGCATACCAGCCAAGCGGAAGAAGTCTGTCATCGGCAAATTTAAGAACCGACTGCAGATCTATGCTATAACTAAATATTCTTCCGTTTATAGTTTTAGTTGGTGCTATTCCGACTCCAGTAAAGAGAGCCACTCTATTAAGTATACTGCCTTCTTGCTTGGCAACCATGTATATTCTAAAAAGTAGCTCTCTGTCACTGTAATCGTCGGTTATTGTAACTGAAGCAGATTCAACAAGGTCAGTCTCAATATCACGAGTCATCTGACCATCGACAATAGGAACCTCGACAAGATCTTTCCATGTATCTGGATCGACTAAAGTTCCTATGTATTTTGAAGTATATCCTCTACCCCAGTCCATGACTTATTCTCCTTCAAATGTTATGTTATCGGTTAGTGTATCTACATATGCTGCTACAGTTTCAAGTGTCGTTCTTTCTTCATCAACTTTCTGAGCAGTAAGTGATACGTCGGTGACAACGGTGTTATAATTGTCAGAATATGAAACCTGAAGATCGCAACCGTAACTTGTACCATCTCCAGTTCTTATATGACATATGCCAGGATACTCAGCTATTTCCCTAAGTTTCCTGAAAGCAACTTCATCATCGTTTCTTACAGTGGTGTTTATAGATATGTCTTTCGTAACCGCTTCATTCCAAGAGCCTCGAACCTGACCGTTGAGATAAGACTTACGCTCGAAATCTTTCATCCAAGAGTTCTGTATCTCTACGTTAAACGGCAGTACAAGCATATCGTCCCCGTAGTTAACGATGATATCAGTGAATATAAAACCAGTATATACATCATACCAAGCTTTCGTGACATCTTCTGTTATCCAGTCACCATATCTTGTACAAGCAACGACCCTATATCCACCATTTGATGCCGGATACCTATCGACAAAACTACCATATACACCAGAATGAATAAGCTCTGGTTTGTCAGATGAGAGTCTATATATCTCCATAAATCCTTGAGGATCAGAACCTTCTCCAGGCTCTACGTTGATAATACAAGCCATATGTAAAGGATCACGTTCGAGACTTACAATAGGCATTACTGCATGTATGTTCCATTCGACAAAAAACATATACTGCTTAACAACAGATTGTCCGTATTTGTCAGTGCAGTTTATGGTTATTGTATATGACTTATGATTATCAAGTCTACCGACAAGAGAATCCAGTTCTATTGGTACTACCTCATTACCTTGTACATCAACAGCAAATATACTCTCACCATCAAACCCATCGTTAGTTCTATCGTCAGGTCTTGTAAAGTTAACATCGCCAAGTCTTGCTATAGTAATCTGAGTGTCACCGTCAACTGCTGATACATTTGCTTCGATGTATGCTGGTAGGTGTGTCAAATATAAAACTTCTTCACCGCCTTCTGATCTTACTTCGAATCCAGAATCAGGTTTTCCAGTGACATCACTAAACTTAAGGTCAGCTGTAGGTTCTTCTACAAAATGAACAACACATGAATCTGACATAGGAGATGCGATACCACTTTCAGATATAGTAACGACCTGATAGTTATGACTTGTATACTCTTCATACGTATTGCTGTTATAATAATCTGGCGTAAACGTATATGACTGAACATTACCTTGAACCGTAGTAAGCTCATCTTCATCCTGATATATGACTGTCGATGCAAGGCCGGTTGTATCTGTCGGAGTGTATGACCAGCTAAGAGTTATTGGTCTACCTCTCACGATACCGCTAGTCATGTCGTTAACCCAGCATCCAGGCTTTGAAGAGTTAAACTTAAGAATAAGCGGATAAGGTACTTCATGCCTATATATAACTCTAATAGAATTACCAGAGTTAACCGGAATATCAAGAGCTTCATTACTATAAATGTTTATCGAGGATGATCCTGCTCCTGTCCATGAATAGTATGTGGTATCTACATATGACGAATCGGCTGCACCAGTAGGCTTAATACTAACTGATTCTATATAAGCTGCTGGATACTCAAGTGTGAATACCATTCGTTGTCCATCTGCTGAGAAAATATCAACATCTTGCACACCGTATTTAGCTGCCGGTGGATCTGTAGAAGGATTATAGTTATTACCAGGCATGCCCCATGGAGATGAGTATTCCTTATCCTGATCGTTCTTAGCCTCTTTAACGTGTTGCATTCTTATATACCAAGATTTACCAAGTTCAAGACCAGTAAGGAACCACGTCGTATATCTTCTAGATACTATTTCACACTTGGTTGGTTCAGAATTAGACTGCCATCCTTGTGGAAAATCAGACCAAGATATCAAAGCTTTTGTAGCAGATGTCCAAGTCCAGTCGAAGTCGATTTGCACTATATTTTGATTATTATTCGATTCATCAGCTGGAAGATACTTTATACCTTTAATAAGCGGCGGTACAGGAACTGAAATATCATGAGAATAGTCAAGGTTTACATCATACGACCACATCACAGGGTTAGCCACATCACCCAAAAACGTTCTAGCACCAAAGCATATAGTGTTCTTGTCCTTTACGATTATATCGCCGAAAGAATCAAACGGAATAGGCCCTATCGTTATCTCATCGCTACTAGAATGGTCTGGAGTTACAACGTCATGTATCGAATTATCCATGGCATTTCCGTTAGCAAGAAGACATACTTTAGATCCAGGGACAACGGTGTTTCCAGTAAGAACAGCTGTTACAGTTCTACCTGTTTCAGGAGCTTCTTCTTTTGATCTAACGTCAACTGAAATAGATGATATTGTGGGTTTTGCAAGTCTTCCACCTTTCACAGCAACAGGAAGAGATGAACTTGTAGCACCATCGTTTTCAGCAGTGATCCTTACGTAAAGAACGCTGTCAACCATATAATCTATTTCATTTGGAATATAAAACTTTGCTTCAGCGTAAGGATTGTCAGATCCACCAGGCCACTTAATAACCTTACCATCAGACCAACCATTGTCAGGATCTGGACAAGAGCTGCTAAAATCTTCGGCATAACTTATCGGTGTTCCAATTTTATACTGTATTATGATCTTCTCCAAAGACCCAGCGATAAGATTAGTAAAACTGTAGTATACTGTTACTTGGTTTCTTTCAACTTTAGGAGAGTGCAGAGGATCATCTAACGGAAGAAGTTTAATGTTTGCGCCAGTAGGTGTTGGATTTTGAAGATCTGGAGGGTCTGCTTTTATCCTGGCTCCATACGCCCAATCAGTTTCTCCAGCAGGACCTTGCACTTTAACTCTTATCCATTTTGTAAACCCGTGGTCCACATTTGTAGAAACCCATCCGCTAGGTCCAGCAACACTTTCTTCAATACCATTACTGTCCCATTCGACGTTGTTCTTATCAGTTTCTATACTGGTTACAATTTGGTATACCGACCTATAAGCCCATCTATGAGAACTACCGTTAGTAGGATCAGCTGTATTTTCTTGTATTCTCCATATAAAATTGTTACCATCCGCTGATAATGTTAGTTCTATCGGTCCTGGTTTTTGTATATCGAAACTTACATTAGTTTTCTTTTTATCACCTTTTTTCGACCAAGCTCTTACTTCGAAACCGGTTAGATAAGGATATTGCTTATCTGTTGGATTCCCTTTACTGTCTACAACGTAGCTAGGCCACCATTTAGCAAGGTCTACATCTTTTCCTATTTTCCATCCGCTTTCACCGATATCATCTTCACCGTCATCGTCAGCGTCAACAATTTCAGCTACAGTGTATTTCTTCCAACCAGTAGGCTTCATTTCAACCCACTTGGATTTTTTGGTATCGTATTTTCGTCTTGTATATCGACACTGTACAATTGTGACCGTTGTGTTTCCGTCTTTGTCAGTACCTCGTGTGAAGGTGGCTATAAAAGTATTGGACTGCCTAGTAACACATAAATCGGACACAGCGCGTGCTTTGCTAGAATTAGACGCATTGGCCATAGCATACCTCCTTATCTTAAATATAAAATTGGTCAGGAGGGATTTGAACCCTCATTTACTGTCCTACCAATTAGACGACTGACCAAACCAGCACTTAATTATATATGAATCCCATTTGACGCTGTGAGTTTAAGCCAAGTCTTAGCGTCAATCTCCCCAGTCACTGCTAAGCTATTTTTAGACTGAAAGTCAGAGACAGCTTTTGCAGTTTTTTCTCCATATAATGCGTCCTCTTGAACTTTTAACCCCGCACCGTTAAGAAGCTTTTGAGCAAACTTAACGATTTTCCCTTTTGTACCAATTTTAAGATCAGCCACGAGATATCCAACCCAATAAGTTCCTTTCGGCTCTGTGTATGTTAACGGTTTTTTATCGTCGTACTTAGTAAGTTCTCTTACGTTAACAACATTTGTGATTTTAGAAACATAATCAAGTGATGATGCATAACCTGCTTTTTTAAGTTCGACAATATATTCCTCAGGTGTTTTAGCAAGTACTGCATTTTTATAAAGACCATTTTTTATGAATTGAAAATAGCCTTCAACACCAGCATCCATTGACGGAAACTTATACCAGTCAAACTTTCCAGGAGTATATGACCCATCAGCGTTTTGTTCAGAACCACTTTCTGTAAAGTATCCGTTATTTACGAAAACTCTTCCCGGTCTATACTTAAGCCCGAAATAATTATGACGATAGGCGCCTGTCATTGGATTTATTACTTTATTACTCGTACCATAACCTGACTCAAGACAAGCCTGAGCTATAATGATAGATGGAAAACCAAACTTATATTTGTCGTGATATTTCATCACAATGGGAGCTATAGTGCTTATAAACTTTTCTGGAGTAAGTTTTGTATTGGCTGTGTACACGTGTTCATTACCTCTCAAGATCTTATTTACATTACTAGCAATTTCCCCATGTCGAGAATATAAGTAATCTCCAGGACAAGACTTAGCAGCAAACCATCTATGAACCGTCATGTTTTGTTTATCGACTTGTCCTATGAGAGACTTATCGGCTTTCCATTTAAGCTCCTTTATACCATTCCTTCTGCAAATATCAACAAGAAGTTTTATAAGACTGTTCATAACTTTGTCGTTTACAGCATATGGACTTGTTTTATCAGAAGCACATTCTATCGTTATGGCTCTGTTATCGTTATCAGCATTCGATGAACACCAAGACCTATCTTTTTCTTCGACATATAATCCGATTCTACCATCCGACCCAATACCATAATTGCTCGAAGCTTTTTTAGAAGTCTGCGCAAATATAGCCCCCAGTGATTCGACAGACAACTGACCTACGACACAATGTATGGTTATGGTATCAATCTTATGGCTTCTAGGAGAATTCTTATTAGGACTTATCTTGGTATAATTTACTAGAGGGGAATTACTCATCATTACACTCTCCTATCCTTGTTGAGTATTATCAGCTTTCGTCTGATGTGAAATCTTTCCTCTCTTTACAAGCATCAGATTTACAAGTTCAACACCCCAAAAAGAAAACCAGGCGTATACTATGGAATCAGGTATCATCTTGTCGAGGAATATAGCCACAAATATAAAAACAGTAAAGACACATACAGCTGTGCATATAGCAAGAACAAGCCATTTTGAAAAAAGTGAATTTTGCTTTTTTGAGTCATCTACACCGCTTTTTTTCTTTGCTATATTTTCTAAAACTTTTTCCTCTTCTTCAGGACTGAGATATACTTGCATAATATACCTCCTTGGGCATCAATAGTACTTATCATTCTCGTCAGGATACTTAAGAACAGTTTGTTTCTTCTGTTCGTATTTACCGTCACCACCAAGCTTCTTGTAATTTTCGTAAAGTTTATGATACAGCACCCTATCTTCGGACGTATACAGTTTTTCTTTTATAACTTTATCGTATTGGTAATCAAACTGTGTCTCACAAAGAGCGCTCAAAGTTTCGATAATAGTATTTATCTTATCTTCTCTGTTTTTCTGCTTTTCTAGTTCCATTTCTTCACGATGTCTCCTATACTCTTTGTTTGAGTTAATCCACGATACGAGTAAAGCTAAAAGCACACCAGATACTACAGATGTAAATATGCCAAGAATAATTGAGATCATGTTTACGTCATTCATAGCATTCTATTACCCCTCTTTTGTTTCAGCTTTTCCGTTAAGCTGAGTAACTTTGGTTTCAGTAATCATTGTTTTTATCTCTTCATTAGAAGTATCGGCCCTTATCGACTCTTGGTCAGTTTTTGCTTCTGATAAAATATAAACAACTAAAACACCAAAGCCCATTATTATGGAAGCAGTCTGAGCAATCTGGTTGTCAGGCACATTGAAAGCAACGAGAATTGATGTTATAAAGCCTATAAGGGATTCCCAAAATTTTCGTGATGAGATTTTTTTCTTTATAATATCCCATGTAATTTCTTCATTATCTTTCATGTTTTACCTCCTTATGCACTTAAATAGGCGGAAGGGATTTTATATGAGTAGTGAAAATAATCGTAGTCAGACATTGGGGTTATTGGGGGATTATTAGACCGTTTGCACGTTATGATGACAAAAGACCCAAGCACCTATTACACTTACCCATCTTGCAATTTCGTAAGTAACCGCCTAAAATATCAACGAGAGTGCATCCTCGCCATGGTAATAATAGAATCTGTGAAATTACTTATAGATCCATCAACATACTCATCAGTGTTATACTTAATACCGTCGACATACAGATTTGTAACCTGCTCAGCTGGTTTATTAGCCATCTTAGCAATAGCATCGCCGACAGCTTCATTCCTCTGCTTAGCAACGTATTTAGCATTTTCTTTCCTGCTATTACTTGCTGCAACCGATGAAGCCATACTAAGTGAATACTGCCTATTGAGCATAGAATTGATAGCATATGCATCTCTTCTAACAACTGATGTGTCAATAACAGGTGTAATCACTGGATTTAAGTCCATGCCACTACTATCAATACTATCCATGATCGCTGATACGGTTCTCTGTATTGTCGTAACCGCCTGATCTTCGACTGTTCTGTAATCGAAATTGGTTCCATTTTGAATTGCTGATCCGTATTCCGAAGCAAAGGCTTTTCCGAGAGTGTTACCAACACCAGATATACCATCAACTGAAGCATCTAACATGGCATTAAGAACATTTCCGATACTTCCAACAAGAGCATTTACTGTATAAGGATCTTTCGTAGCAACATAGATGCCAGCCATTACATTGTCACCGACTTCTCTGCGCCAAAGTTTAGACGGCGAACCTATCTCTTGCTTTTTCTGAACACCGTCCATAGCAGTCTTAAGCTGTTTATTAATAGCTGCTGTAAGCAAGGAAGCGTCATACTTAACTACACCATCAGCGATACCAGCCATAGCGCCCTGACCAATTTCTTCAGTAGCAGCTTTAGCATCACCTTTAAGACTCTTACTATCACCTACTGTTTTAGCACCGTCAGTAACAGTCTCTTCGATAGCTTTACCGACTGCTTGTGTGCTGTTATTCTCATTACGAATTCCTTCGGCTATGTCACTTACGATAGGAGCACCAATCTGCTTAGCGGCAAGTCTATCGTCAGAACTCATGCCAAGAACAGCATCAGCAGTATCGAATATGTTTGTCTTAAGAAGGTCTTCAACAGCAGCTTTAATTTCGCCAGATTCCTTACCAGCGTTAATACCGTCTGATATAGCTTTACCGATATTAATCTTAGTAAGCTGATCTTGAGCATATTTATTAAGGCTGTTGAAAGTTCCATCATAAATAGCAGCGAAATCGTTATAATCAAACTCAAGACCACCCATAAGAGCAGTCATCTGTTTAGACAGTTCTTCTCTCTCTTTACCCATAGAGGCAAGAGCAGCGTTCTCAGCAGCTTTCGAGTATGCTGTCATGGATTCAGTGTAATGCTTAAGCTGCTCTTCGGTCATATTGTTAAGACCTTCAAGAATATCAAGCTTATCTATGTCCATACTAAATATCTTCTCTTTAAGATCTTTATCTTCGATCTTAGTAGCAAGAGAAGCCATTACATTAGCATATCTGTTAAGCTGGTTTGTCTGAGAATCAATGTTTTTCTGAAGTTGCTCGGGAGATTTAGGATCAATCTTGGTAGCTTCATCAAACATGCTGTGAGAATCTTTAATGGATTTAGTCTTCTCAGCGAGTTTATTTTGAAAATCTGTCCAAAGGGTATCTATCTGCTTAAATGATTCAGCAGTGAATTTCTTTAAAGACTGACCCTTGTTGACAAGAGTATCGCTGCCGCCCTTAGCTTGGTTTTGAACAGCTCTCCAAAACGATTCCGATTTACCGAGAACGATATCCGAGTACTTACTAACTTCTTCGGAAGCACCTTGACCACCACTTCTAGCAGCACCTTTAATATTAGAAGCACCAGCGTTAGCTTTATCTGTTACACTATTAACAGTATCTGATACTTTGTTTGTAACATCTTCTGAAGATTTTGCAGCGATATTATTGGTGTGCGTATGGAGGTTACCCATTATAACGTCAACATCTAAGCCGAATTTCTCATACTTAGATTTGTTGGCGTTAAGATACTCAGCGGTAACGTTTCTTGTCTTTAAACCATACATTTCAAGACGCTGTATGTCAGTGTTCTGATATGTATCCTTGATGTTGTACATCCTTGTTTGATGATCTTTAGTCTGCTTTTCGATCGAATCGGTATGCTCTTTGAACATGGAACCAACCTTATTAAGACCTGTCGCATTGAGCAAATCATCGCCGCTAAGATTGCTAACAGCATTAGATACCGTATCTTTAATAGCAGACGGATCTATATTATTAAGCTTCTCAGAACCATTCTTTACAAGCGCATCAACATCAACGTTGGCATTCTTAAGAACATCATTTGCTCCACCAATATACGATTCGCCAAGTTTAGAGCCTATGCCTTCGACCTTAGAAAGTGCGCCGTCCGTTGCCTCACTAAGACCAAGTACAGAGTTATCAACTACTGTCTTCATTTCGGTAGCTGGTACGCCAGGTTCGACATCATCTCCGACACCGGCACCAACGCCTGTAGCATAAGCATCGCCTAATTTAAAACCAAGCTTCTCGACACGGCCAAGTACAAGATTAGTTTTCTCTTCAAGACCAAGCACAACGTTTTCAACAACTACGCCGGCTTGTTTCTTTATGTGAGCTACAAAAGCACCTTCAGAGAATACTCCTCCGATCTTTTTAATGAACGATCCAACAGCTTTTCTTATATCCTGATCAGACTCGATAAACGGCTGAAGACACTCAGTAACTCCGGCTTCACCAAACGCCTGTATTGAGTCGATAACTCCGGCACCAGCATCACTAGGTACATCAACACATTCTTTAAAAGCTCTTGCAAGCATTTCGATATGAACGCAAGCATTGTTCACATCAGAATATGAAATATCATAGTCTGATATTTTGGACATTGATTCACAAGCATCTTTGAAGGCATCTGTTAAAGTTTCAAAGTCTCCAGTACCTGTGTTACCGATATTTGCAAGCGTTTGTTGCATAGTAAGGATGGTACCCATAAGAGAGATGATTTTGTTTACCTTCTCTTCATCAATGCCTTCGACTTTGCTGAAATCAGCCATAGCTTGACCAAATGAAACAAGTCCCTCGCCAAGATCTGTAAAATCTTTCTCACCGCCAAATATAGCACCGATGAAACCACCGTCAAGAGAAGGTGCTTCATTCATAGCTTTCAAAGCTTCTGACATGCATTGGCAACCGGATACAAAATTATCTTGCTTCATATTACCGACAACAGATGCAAAGTTTGACATGCAGTTACCGAAGTTAACTAGGTTTACACCCATGCCACTGATATCAGAATTATCACCGACAATAGCACTAAGCCAACCACCTGAATTAGGAGCCTCGCTAAGGGCGTTAAAACACGTTTCCATAGCTGAACAACCAGACTCTACAGCACCTGGATCTTTAATATGCGATATGGTTGAAGCGAAGTTCGACATGCAGTTACCGAAGTTAACAAGGTTTACACCCATTGTAGTAATATCAGAATTATTACCAACGATCATACCGATTAAACCGCCGTCGTTAGGAGCACACGACAAAGCTTCGAATATAACCTTCATAGCATTAGCTGCTGGTTCTATTGTTTCTGGATTTATACCTTTAGTTTTTTCATTAAAGGCATTCATCGCCGCGCCCATTGTCTCGATGCCACTACCGATATCATCAATATCATCACTGCTACCTACAAATAGGTCAATGATACCACCTGACGTAGGAGCGGAAGAAAGACCTTCAAACAGAAGCTTAGCAGCGTTAGATATGGTTTGAAATCTGGTGGCGTTCTTTATGGACTTCGTTTTCGAATCAAACTGACCCATGTAACCTGCAAATTCGACAAGTTTACCACCAATGTCTCCTATCGTGTTTCCGCCGAAAATATCAAGGAACTGAATTGCAGCATCAGTGAAAGCGGCAGCACCAAGAGCCATTATAGCACCAACCATAGCTTTAATGCCTTTGGTTACAGTGCCACTGTCGAGTGATTCCATACCATCCCAGAAAGCTTTAGAGTTATTATAGAAGTCACTAAGTCCCTGACCTACTCTTTCGAGAACTCCTTCAGCAATACCACCTACGAATGCGCCGATCGCTTTACCAAGACCTGCTGCAAGATCTGCTATGATTGCAAGACCTTCATTCATAGACTCTCTAAAATCAATGAGTGAATCTAAATATCCAATAATTGATGCTATGGCTATTAGACCAGCAATTATAATAGCAGAACCAGCAACAAATCCGAGAGCAGCACTAGCAGCAAGAGCAACACCTGGCGAAAGTTTTACTATAAGAAGCATAACTCCAGCCAGTAACGATACCATTGTACCGATAGCAAGTATTTCAGAAGTGCAACCGTTAGCGATAGAGGCAGCATGGGCAACTGCTATAGCAAGTACTGAAAGCATGCCAAATATAGCAATAATCGGAAGAATTGATGCTATAAGAGACTGTGGATTGGTTCTACCAATTATAAAAACAAGACCGTCTATAACAGTGGTCATAAGAGATAGCATTGTACCAAGAGCTACTATGTTGGCTGTATTGTCACCAGCTATAGAAGCGGCAAATCCTATAGCAACAGCTATTGCAGATAGACCAGCAAATATTGCAATAAGAGGAAGTGTAGCTTTGGCAATACCAGCTGTGTTTCCATGCTGAATTACGGCCATAAGACCGATTACTACTGCTGTTATAATCGAGAGCACAGCACCTATAGCGGCAATATTCATCGTATTATTACCAGCTACAGAAGCAGCAGCACCTACAGCCAAAGCAAGTACTGAAAGCATACCAAATATACCAACAAGAACAAGAGTCCTAGCTGCTAGTGTTTTAGCATTTGCTCCAGCGACAGTTCCTTCTACAACTTTCATAAGACCAGCTACAACAGCTGTAATAACGGAAAGAACAGCACCTATAGCAGCAATGTTCATCGTATTATTACCAGCCAGTGAAGCCGCAGCACCTATAGCCAGAACAAGTACTGAAAGCATACCTATTACACCAGCTATAACGAGAAGCCTTGCCATAAGTATTTTGAAATTAGCACCATTGCTTCTCTGCATGACATCCATTATCTTAGATATAGCAAAGCCAATAGCTGCTGCAGCGAATCCTATAGCAGCAAAATTCTTATAATCGACGTCTTTCGTAAGATATGCTACAAGACCAAGTACACCTATAATGGCCATTATAACAATACCTGTAGTTCCAATTACGGCTGCTGCTTTCTTAGCGCTAGCAGGATTTATTTTAGAAGCCCCTTTGAACAGCACTGACATCATAAGTAGTAGCGAATCAATACAAGCAGTTGCTATCACCAGTTTTGACTGATCTTCCATATTGGCCATTACGCCGAGAGCAATTATTATAACGATAATATTAGCTACTATAGCAGCAAAAGACTTCCAAGCACCGTCACCGCCAATACCGCTAGCCGCTTTAAATACACGTGACAACATGAAAAGCATACTTCCAAGAACAAGAACAGGTGCTATTAGTTTCTTCGGTTTTATCATTGACAAAGCAATAAGAGATGCGGTTATCGTAGCAATATTTGCAGCTACTCCAACGAAAGCACTTATTTTACCTGATACCCCACTAGCACCTCTGAAAGCTAACGCAAGCGCGGCTAAAACGATACCTAAAGCTATCGCCGAAGGGATTAATCTGTCGAATGGCACTATGCTAAGTATGAGAAGTGCACCTACTATAGAAAGAAGACCGATTCCAAGACCAGCAAAAGCGCCAAAATTACCAAAACGTCCGATAATAGCAAGAGCTGCACTTATAGCCAGCACAATAACTGATATTGCGCCGACACCTTTGACTAGCGTATCAACATCTATAGCACCGAGCTGTTTTATCGGGCCAATAAGAAGATAAATAGCACCAACAAAAGCTAGTATCACTCCTACAGAACCGAGCAATCCACCAAACGACCCTTTATGACTTGTTAGCGATATAATAGCGATGGCCGCACTAATGCAAAGCATAACAGAGGCTATTGAACGTAAACCTTTTTTCATTGTCGATTCTTTTATGTCTGCAAATTTACCTATAGCGTCAGCCATAAGATTTACAGCTGATACCAAAGTAAATATAAAAGCGGCAGCGCCTATAAAAGTTCCAAACCCAGTAGCTGAGCCTTTAAAAGCAGTAAGAATTGTCGAGGCAACTGCAACAGCGGCAACGGCAGAGACTAATAAAAACAGCGTAGCAGCAATTGAAAGTAAACCTTTTATCAAATCTTTTTTCGGTATAGCTGCAAATTGCTTAATTGGGTCTACCATCAAGTTAATAGCTGCTACTAAAGCAAATATAAAAGCAGTTACTCCGATGAAACTGCTGAGACTATTTTTCTTTGACATAGCTTTGCCAGAACTAGCTTTGCTAATCGACATGGTGCTTAGTGATACAGCAACTATAGCGGCTGAAAGTAATCCTACAATAAGAAGTACAGATTTAAAGCCTTTCTTGAATTCATGAGGCGTCATTTCTGCAAAGCTACTTATAGCATTTCTAACTAAGAATAGTGCACCGACAAGCGATAACATAAAAGCTGCGGCTCCTGTTAATGCAACTCCAAGACCTGCGTATTTAATTCCTTTACCGGCATTTTTTAAGAAAGAATTAGCCCCGCGTGTTATTCCAACAAAGAAATTATTAAGAGCCTGCCATCCATTATCAACAGGACCAGGTTGTGTAACCGATCGTAAACCAGCCATGGAATTTACAAACTTAGAAGCAGCATAAGCAAGAAGTGCAAGCCCGGCTGTTATACCAACTACTGCTAAGGCAATGACACCAATGGTCGTGTAATCAACGTCTTTTAATACATACACAAGACCTGCAAAAGCCGCCATAAGAGCAACCACAGCTATAGTTATTATTCCGATAGCTTTTGCATTTTCTTTAAAAGCTTCGGCTCTAAGTTTCTTAGCCATAGCTTGTGATACGAGATCTATAGACTGTTTCGCCTCATTTATAAGATCAGCAGTGTTGTTTAATATCTTGCCAACTCCACGAAATATATTACTAAAATTATTAAATACACTTGCCACACTGTTGACAAGACCGGCTATAGCAGTTACAATGACACCTTTCTTAATGGCCTGAGCTATAGCTATGAATACTCCTGATTTAGTAAATATCAAAAATTCTTCAGATACAAATTTTATAAGTGTACCAATACTTTTCCAATCGATGCTTTTAATCTTGTTAACAAATCCCGAGAATAAATCAGCCAATCCAGATCCAATATTCTCTACCGTACTCTTTATTCTGTCAATAACTGATAAAGATTCCGTAGTATCATCTTCAAGTTTATAAACTCCACTTACAATTGGATTACTAACTGCTGCATACCTTATATCTTTCGGCGCATCACTATCATCAAATATGTAATTCTTTATAGTGTCGAAAAGTGACAAACCACCGTTTTTGGCATCCTTTGTAAAACTAAGCAAATTATTTTTAACTGATTCGATTGGATGTAATATACCATCAACAACACCCTTAATACCATCCACTTTAAAAGCTTTAACTAGTGCATCGGCAAATAAGAACGCAGCTCCAGCGGCATCGGTTAATAAACCAATCAACCAATGAAACCCTGATATAACAGAATCAAAACTAAAATCGGAAAACAATTCACTTATGCTTTCACCAATATCTGAAAATATATCAAGCCCGACAGAAGAAATGAATTTTACAAATTTTGTAATAATATCTACAAACGCTTTTAGAGCATCGGATTTTTTAAACGAATTCCAGAGTGAAGTTATTTTATCGCCAAGTGATTTGCATATATTACCCCATGCTTCAAGAATAGATGTTGATCCTTCGGCTAAAGAGTTAAACGGAACCAGGCTAAATATAAAATTACCAATGCCACTTGCTATATCGAAAAAGATCTTTACAATAGGTCCTAATATGTGTCCTAACGGTTTAATAAAACCTATTGCAGTTTTAATAAGGCCAATTCCAACTTTCAAAGCAGTAAATATAACTCTAAACACCTCTCGAAGTGTTTTCTGAGCATCTATAGAAAGTTCTAGTGATCTTACGAAGTCTCTAATACCTTCTGTAAATCCTATTAAACCGTCTGCTGCTTTTTGTGTACCACCATCGACAAATCCAAATACTTCTTTAAAAGCACTTTTTATAGGTGCAACGATTGACTGAACAACGTTGATTATATTGTTTATTGTTTCGAGAAAAGCGTCATAACCGCCGTTATCATGCCAAATCTGAAGAATCTCATTTCGCTGTGTGGCAATACTATCAATAGCAGCCGAAACTACGTTATTAATGCTTGACCACAGTCTTTTTGCTTCTTCCAAATCACCAAATACAAGTTCCCATGTTTTACCCCAACCAGATTGCATGGTTTCCCTAAGCGTATCCATCATCTTAGAGAATGTAGAAACCTGTGTAGCAGCTTCATAAGCCCTTTTACCAAGATCAGTTGACTTGTCAGCATAGTTCTTAAGGGTGCCCATCATGACATCGTTAGTAAGCCACCCCTCTTTTAACGCATCAACATAAAGAGCGTTAAGACTGTATGTTTTCTTACCAACTTGAAACAGATCATCGTTAACTTTCTTGATAGTACCTACCTGAGTAGCTGTTTCAGCAAGGTTCTTTTTGAAATCCTGAGTAGCCATGTTAGCATTCTCAATAGATTTCCAGTCCATTCTCTGCATGTAACCAAGTGACATAGCCTGAGAAAGGTTATACATAGCTCTAGATGCTTCAGTAGCATTTGCACCAGAAAGAGCTGCCTCGTTTGAAATACCTTTCATAGCTGCAACAGCATCTTCAAGCTTAATACCTGCATTTGTGAACTTACCAATATTCTGGGTCATATCAGAAAACGAATAAATTGTTTCATCAGAATATTTATTAAGTTCCTCAAGCTGAACTTTTACGTCTTCGAGACTCCGACCAGTAGCAGACATGATGGTTTTCAAGGAATCCATCTTCATTTCATACTCAGACATACCAGATGACATTCCTTGAAAAGGATCTAGAATCATCTTTTCTTTTATCGAGCGAAATACGTTGTCTACCTTATTTCTCACATTTTCCATTACATGGTGAACTGTTTCACCGAAGAATGAAAACCTTTTAGTAAGCTGTTCGATGCCATGCTCTAATTTCGACAAATCTATAGCTTTTGCTGCATCGCCAAGTTTAGAAAGACTTTCGCCACCACCAGCATTATTAAGTTTATCCTCAAATTTCTGGAGAGAGTTCATGGCTTTATCTATGTTACTCTCAAAATTAGATGTGTCAAATCTAGCGCTGGCAACAATTTCATTTGAAGGAGCAGGCATAATTTATCCCTCCACTTCTTTCATGATTCCATTGATTATTTCCTGAAACACTGGTTCTAGTGCTGGTTTAATGAAATGTCTTCCCTCGACCCATTTGCCACTTCTAGTAGCATGACCTTCATCGACGAGGAATACTACTTTCTTTCCGCCTTCTATATCGGAATTGCACCATGTTATCTTAACAGACACTCCAGGTTTATCGTCTATCACATAATACCAAGAACTTCTAAGTCTTCCGGTAACAACTGGAGTAGCTTCCATTAAAGCATCAACACCCATCTGAGCATATTTTTCAATAGGGCTTCCTTTGTGAAATATACGTTTTAACTTTTCCATGCGGAGATAAGTACTCTTAAAACTTCCTGATACGCAAATATCAACAGCTTTATGACTCATAACCTACCTCCTTTTAAAAAATCCGCTGACTTTGACATCAACGGATCTTATTTGCCATTAACCACTTGTATGGTATTTAGCACGTCTTGCTTTATTTATAGCAGCATAGTTAGCCGCAGTTTCTTTCTTTGTCATCTTCTTAGCCGGTGTATTCTTGATAGAGCAAATATGAATAAGAGTAAGAAGTCGGTTCAAATGCCACTTTTGACACTCAAATGGTATATTATCAGCTATCATCCAATAATATATAAGCTCAGACGTTATTATTTCTCTTCTTCCACTCGGTCTCTGCTTTCTAAATGTCGTAGCGGTCATCGGAGCATTAATATAAGCCTGAATCTTATCGAGATCGTCCTTTCGTATGAGATAATAATACTTTGTATCGACCTCTTTACCAATTGTCATGCATTTGATGTAATCTATCATGGCTGTTACATTATCCATAGAACCTTCTGACAAAAACGGTTTGCAGTAAATAGCTTCCCATTTTGAAATGGACAAAAGACTATGTTCGAGCTGCAAATCTATTTTCTTATCAAGTGTAATAAATTCCTGTTTGTCATTGTCAAATAATTCACCAGGATAAATGCTTATGTTAACCATCAATTACTCCTTTGAAAGTGGCGTTACCTTCCCATCAATGGTATTCTTATTCTTCTTTTCCTCTTCTTCAATCTCTTTGACCTTAGCGGCAATGTTCGCAGGAATAACTCCGTTTAAAAAATCAGACGCCGCATTGTCATCAGAGCACAGCTGCATGAATAACACCGAATAAGCGTCTGTCTCCTTGAAATCATCAGCATACATGTGACCATCTGTAGGACACTTCTTCATGAACCTCTTACCGTCATCAGACTTAATACCGTAAGATGCGAGAATCAGTCTATCGAAAAGTCTGGTGAGTGCAGGCATATCATGAGCTGCTAAGATCTTCTTAATGTAAGCTCTAAGACCGCCTTCTGTTGTGAGTTCCATCTTAGCTAGTTCAGCTTCTGAAAGGTTAAAATAAAACGTCTCAGTAAGCTCTACATCGTTAAAATCGTGGTAAGTAATTTCTTTTGGATACATAATTTATTCTTCCTTTCTTTGTGATTTTTTAAAAGCCCAGCCAGCCGAACTGAATACTGGGCCGCAGGATGAGCTAATATTAACCTGAGATAGAACTATCAGGAATTACTTCATTACCGAAAATAGCGATGATCTCAGCAGGCAGAGGAAGTCTAGCGTCAGCACCATCTGAACCATAGATAATGTCCTCAAACTTTGCAAGCTTTGCAGGATCTACCTTCTCAGAGTCAATGGTTATCGTTGCCGTAGGCTTATTACCAACAACTGATACAGGTACAGTGTTGATCTCCCATGAGAGTGTTCCAGGTTCAGGAGAGTCATTGATAGTCTCATGAGTCTGCTCAGAAGGAGAAGCTGTGCAACCGTATACACAATGGATCTTATATCCATCAACAGTTGCCGCAGAATCATCACCCTTGTTAGTTCTGTAAGAGAATCCGAAAGATCTTCTGGACTGCTGGCCAATATATACACCTTTTGCTACTTCAGCCTCACCGTTGCACTCAGCAAACTCGTCAGGGTATGTATAAGACTCAATTGTACCCTTCCAAGTCTCTGTTGAACGGAGTGATCCATACTTAATATTGTCAGCATAGATATCGTTTGGTTCAGCACCTTCAGGAGATTCTGTTACATTAGTAAGTCCATTCCACGGAACACCCTTAGGATATGAACCATCATTTTCCTGAAGAAAGAGAACACCATGATCAACACCGAGCTCATATTTTTTGTCACCGATCTGATCCCACTGTATTTTCATATCATTATCTCCTTTAACGGTTAATAATAAATGGTAAATGTGTCATGATATAAATTATCGTTAGTGTAGCAAGTGTTATGTGCACAAAACGGTAATTCATCGATCATATTTATAAACTTACTATCTGGTTCTTTAGAAATAAGTACTATCTCATATTGTGTGCCTTTAAAAAATTTCCTATTATCGGCATATCTATGTTCTAGCCTTTGTTTCCTATATACAATTGCGGGATATGTCATCCTAACGGTAGCTGGCGGCTGATAATATACTCTGGTATCAACTCCCCGAGGAAGATTGTTCGTCCCAAGGATCGTCTCCAGAATCTTCTGAAGTTCCAACCGTGTTCCCATTCCAGACACCTCCAATTGTAAGTATAATTCTCGGATACTCAATTTCAACATTTGTTACTTCCCAAGGACTACCATTTATATAAACATACTTGATAGCCTGCAAGTTTCCAAGAGCATATTGGTCAGCTATGATTGAAAGCTTGTTGTTGAGTATGATGTCCGAGTTTTTTCCTTCACCACCGTCTACTCTTCTGTAATTAGACAAGACATCCCCATAATAAGTTTTCTCCATGGGAACTTCTTTGTATACACCATCTTCGTTATTATACCCACTTATATAACCTACTTTTCCATAAAACTTAGCCATTTTGAATTTTCACCCCTTTGTGTGTCATCTGTATGTATTGACTATCCAAGATGTAGTTTCTAAAGCGGCTTCATCTTAGTATAGCAAGTTTAAAAGCAAGCAATAACCAATTACTAATTACAAAAGCTCGTATACAGTTGTCTCAGATAGCTTTAATAAGCGTGGCGTTCTTATTAACGACTAATCTGGCTAATGTTTGTAAGTTACTTTATCATATACGGTCGTGGCTTACCGTTAATGATCGAATGTAAGATAATTAAGCTGGAAGGGTATACCTATTACGTCGAGGAGGAATATTCGACAACCAGCTTAATTATAAACTAATTACATGTTTTCAAGTCTATCTATGAAAGACCTGAACTCTTCTCTTATTTCTTTGTTAGGAGCTTCTCTTTCAAGGGCTCTTAACTCTTCAATCATTTCTTCTCCGCCTTTGTAGGAGCTGAAGCGGTCGTAGTAGGGTCCCCAATAGGAGGAGCGATTGTATGAGAAACTTCCACCATGGGTACCGGATCTTCCCGAGGTATAGCTTCTTTCACCTCTTCGAAAGGACATAGAGGTCTGTCCGCCTCCATTGCCACCTCCGTTTCCGCCATCTCCAGCAAAACTTCTTCTATCGTCAGCGCCAATCATAGCCTTAGTTGTAATAACTGACTTAAGAGCGTGCGTAAGCTTGTCGACATAATCAAGACCAGCCTTACTAACGCCTCCCATTCTATTTATCTCTTCGTTGGTTTTTGCCAGCTCTTCGGATAAGATATGGCACATATTTTCAAGGTCATCGTATAAATCGTACACTTATCTTACCTCCTTCCACAGTCTGCTTGCATATACAGATCCGGTCTTGTAAATATAATATTTGCGTTCTGCACAAGAATCGCCTGATCTGAAGTATTTCTCACAGTAAGGGATTCACAGCATCCACGCCAAACCGGAACTATAGTTGCGTCAGATACATTTTCAAACTCGTTAACCGCACCTGGAGTTACTATCATCTGTGTTGTTGGAACGGTTGCGCCTCCAAGATATATTGCAAGACCTATCGATCCTACAGTACCGCCTTCAGGGATAGCAATGTTTGCTCCGAAATCTACCAGGTAGTTTGCAGATGCAGGCATACAACCACATGAGTATCTTTTTACTCTTCCAGCAAGCATAAAACTTCCTGAATCAGATCTATGTCTCACAAATCCTTTATCACAAGGAACAGGAGCATTTGTAAATATAACTGATTCTCCAGGATTTACGGTCTGAACAGCATTTGCTGAATATTCCGCTGCCATATTATCCCTCCTTCTTATGCTCCGCAACCACAGCCACAAGAATTCTGACCGCATGTAAATACCGGCTGATTACCGTATACAGGCATAGTAGGAACAGGACAATCCTTAAATCTCTGATAATTAGCATCGATTGCTCCAGTAACTGTCTGAGCTATAAATGCATTCTGAGCAGTCTGAGAAGCAGCAAGATTAGCCATAGTAAGCTGATTTTGAAGGTCAGCTATCCTCTCATTCTTTGCATCAAGCTTGTCTTTGCTCATCTGATCAAGAATCCTCTGGAAACCTGATTCCTGATTAGAAATAATATCTCTCGTAGAATAATTAAGGGCTTCTCTATCAGCGCAATTTTCCCTAGTAATTGCAGCTTCCAAATTTGCGATACCAAGTCTATTGTCAGCAGATGCGTTTGCCAGCTGGGCTGATACCTGGTTGAAACCGTTGTTCATAGCGGTCTGAGCTGTGAATGCCTGGTTCATATTAGCCATCTGACGGTTATTAGCGGAGCTTTCCATCTGTGCAAAACCGTTAGACATTCCTTCTCTCATGTCAAAGCAGCAGTTGCAAAGCTGTGTTGAAAGTCCATTAACGCCAGACTGAATTCCGGTAAGCATATTCTGAGTGGACATATCTCTAAACCCAGACTGAGTAACATCAGCCTGATTCATCCAAGGATACAGTGATCCAAGATTAGATCCACCATTACCATTATTACCGTTATTCCAGCCATTATTTCCCCAACCAAGCAGAAGAAGTAATATAATCCAAGCCCAGTTTCCACCGAAACAGTCACCCATGTTATTTCCACCGTTTCCGTAAGCGGGAGCTACTGGCATAACCATATTATTATCATCTGTAAGTGACATCAGATACCTCCTCAAAAGTCAATTACTAATAGGTCGTGGTAAAATAATAAATTGGTACCTTTGTTCCGGAATCCCATGAATCATAATAGTCTCCATCCAAAACTGTCACAACATGATCACCCATACCAAGAACATATAAGCCCTTATCGTGGTCCCTGGCAAAGTCTATCACAGTGTAACAATTAGGACATGTATTACCGATTATAAATTTGCTAAATCCATAATCAGTAAGCATAAAGCCCCAAATAGAATTAACAGAAGGCATATCTTTGTACTTAAAACCATACACACAAAGTTCTAAATATACGTCATCCCAAGATTTATTTAACGCTTTAGTAAGAGCCCTTATGACACAATCACTTCCGGAAGGATTTTGTTCGTTCGGATTGTAATGTTTATACATAGTTATTTAAGCTGTAAGTTAGCCAAAAACTGATCTGGATCTATACCACGCTGTCTTGCTATCATGTAAAACGCATCTTTCGGGGTCATGCCAGATCCGTTCATCCACGATAAAAGTGTTTGACAGTTTGGATTATTCATAGCCATCATCTTAAACATCGAATCAGCATTAGGCTGGCTCATAATATTACGAAACTGCTGAATCATCTGTGTGTTTAGATTCAGGTTTGCGTTCTGATTGCCCAGAATTGGATTTACCATGTGTTATACACCTCTCTAATACAGCTGTTCTTTCTTTTAATGCCTCAAGTTCCTTTTGAAGGTCTGATACTCTATCTGATTTTACATCATTTTGAATTTCGACAGGTTGCTCGATCTTAGGCTGCATTGCATTAGGAGCGTTGTAATAATAAGGTGCTATAGATACGCGTCCCATAGCATCAGTTTCCTTATAGTAAGCAACCAGTCCTGTCTCATCTAGTAAAAACACCTGTTGATTCGGACCCATAGGAAAAGCATTAGCTCCCTCTAAACCTTTTACTTTCGTAACCAGATAAACTTGAGATTGCTGTTGCTGCTGTTGAGGGATTTGCTGCGGAACCATCTGAGGCATAGCTTGATTTACATTAAAGTTGTAATATGGGTTCCAATACGGGTTTTGACCTAAACCATAATTTGGCATTTGTACATCCTCTGTTCTTGTTTATGTATAAACTATGAGGTCCACATATTCCGGGTTGCCTGTTTGTCCAATATTCAGTTGTACTACTATGATAAGGTTATTCAGGATGAGTTGTTATGCATAAAAAACTCCTTTCTAAAAAGATGGGTTTTCGTTACATGATGTGAAATTAGGGTGGATTATATAGAAAAATAGGCTGTACCAAATACCAGATCTGCAAAGTTGGGGGTTTTAGATGTACGTGTTATCTGGTCTAAACGCAATACAAGATGTCAAGATACAGCCTAATTTTCAGCGGAAATGGTTAAAATTAGAAGTGCTATTGTTTAAAAGTTAACATCAAATTCGCTTACGCTCGGATCGCAAAGGCCGGGCGAACGCCACAAGAGTGCGAAGCGCTGAGGCTGATCGCATTCCCATAGTCGCTGACACTGGCGAAACCCACAGACGAAACGACGCCACGCAGCCACCAGTCCGCACGGTTGCAGATTCGCGAGTGATCATGCTGGAAGAGCGGGAGCTGTGATTTTGAAACGGTGTAGTTCGAATAAATTTTAGTACCGTTAGCCATGGATTCAAAGAATTTACCGCCATAAACCATCGCTTCATTCATCAGCTCAACAGTACATTCCCGCCATACATGGCCGGATGGATGTCCGTCTGTAACCGCGTTTATCAGATAATCATTATAGTGCAGGATATGAGCTGCGCCGAAAGCGCTATTTACTGCTGATATGGCTGTAGCGCGGCCGGTATTTCCGTTTGCGCCAGTGTAAAAATCAGATCCGACATATCCGCCTGTAGTTACATTTGTTGAATTCATTTGGCACATTGCGAGGACTTCATCCGGCACTATGACAACGTGGTGAACATCGATGTTATCTCCGGCTATGTTGTACCAATAATCAAAGGCGGCGATACGCCATGTTACTCCGTTGATTATCCAGTAGTCGCCTATTAACAGATCTTTAAATGTTCCATCAGCGATAGATGCATACTGCTCGGCTGTGACCGATGTGCCGAGGTTCTTCCCTCGATATATCGCATTGTGAGCTCCTGCTCCGTCGGCGATGACATTGGATACATCAAGGTGTAACTTACTAACCACATTGGTTAGTGTATCCGCAGTAAAACAGCTACTGTTAACAAGCCACGAAGCTGCTGAGCAATCCTGTGTACATGCGTAGAGCATGTTATCATAGATAACTAAATCACCTGTTTTATAGGCTTTGAGGTCAGAATATGCGTCTGAGTTGTTTGAAACTTTACCAACAACATTAGATACTGCCTGATTAATATTGACAAGTGCTGTATCGAGAGCTTTTATGTTATCTGCGTTAGAACTATTGTCAGATGTGTAGGTTCCAGCTTTGGGAACTCCAATATTTTCATTTTCTAACAATCCTGCAATCTTTTGCAGTTGACCAGTGTTTGAGTCGTATATATTAACACTCATTAAAAACCCAGCTCCCTTCTTATACTAAACTATTGCATTTCGGGTTCAGGTTCCGGCTCGGGCTCGGGTTCAGGTTCAGGAGTATGATCAACTACCTCACTAAATCCTGGTAATTCGTGACCAAACTCATCCTCAATCTTTACTACAGCAACTTTTACATCAGATGCGTTATGCAGAGTTGCAAGTGACTGATGATATGCAACCTTGGCAAGATCAATAGTATCATATGTGCTTGCCTGTACTACATATTGTTCTTTTGTGTTCCTGGTAAATTTGATAAGATTGTACTTCATTTGTTTTCTCCTTTCTATTTTCGTCCGCCGCCAAACAAGATGTCAAGATATAGCCTAATTTTCAGCGGAATGGATTAAAAATAGTAGTACTATTGTTTAAAAGTTAACGTCAAATATGATTACGCTTTTATGTAAAAACCGTAAATAATAATACTGTTCTCGACTGCTAAACTATATTTTGCCCATACGAATAATGAGTTTCCTTTATATAAATGCATGATAACCGGGCATGTAGCCATGTTACGTCCAACAACGGCAGAAGATATTTCATCATATCGTGACTCTTTTCTTGACACTGCAACGATATCCGGCTTTGCTTGGTTAAAAAAGGCTTGAAAAGTGAGGCAATAATATCCGTCATCAGGTGCCACATACGAAATTCCTGTGTACACAAAATCTTTAGAGGAATTGAAATATTTATGCACATATACGCCAACGCATAAGTCACTTAACTTAGAATTCAAAGTTTTAACCACATTGGTTAACGAATCTTTTGTAAAGCACGTATCTTTAACAGTAGCCCATGATCCTCCTGATGTCGCAACTACGCACTTTTGTAAGGTACCATCATCTGGACTAATACAATATTCACCCACCACATAATTATGATTGGAATTGTATTCATCATTGTCATCTGCAATGTTGTCAGAATTTGTATTTACAGTATTTGTTAACGTTTGGATGTTACCAGTATTTGTATTTACTGAATTTGTCAACGCTTGAATTTGTGTTTCAATGGTCGATGTATCGTCAGCGTCATCCGTTATGTTAACAATAGTCCACTTGGATTTTTCTTCTGAGCTTAAAGCTTTCCAATCAGCGCTACTTCCATCCCATATCTTAACAACGGTTTCGAGCTGACCACTTGCGTTTTCCTGAATTGTTACGTTATCAACAGTTACTTTTGACGCTGTAGGTTCCCAAATATAAACACCTGCATTTTCGGGATCTTCAATACACTGATAGCTCTGACCAGATGTATAAGTGGATGTGGTCTGACCGATATAGATTCTAACCTGATTAACAAGTTCTGCTGAAGCCGTAGGCATGGTTGTAACTTCAATAGAATTAATATCGGAGGCAATAGATTCCGCAAGCTCGGCGTAATATTTGGAATTATTTTCATGCTGTTCGGCAGAAGATGCGACTGGTACACCACCAATAGTACCTACAGCCCACGCTTCAGCATCTTCTGCACTCTGAACAGCAGCACGAATATCAGACAAATTATTAGCAACGGCACTAACATCAGCTATGCTAGCAGATACTGTGGTAATGTCGCTTATCGAATCACTTACACTATTTATGTCTGATATGCTGCTTGCTAAAATATCAACATTTGTAAGATCACCAGCAACTGTGTTAATAGTAGAAATAGCCCCAGCTACAGCATCAATGTTTGTAAGATCGTTAGATACCAAAGTGATGCCAGAGATGTTAGTAGCAACAGCATTAACACTAGCAATAGAAGCTGATACAGTGTTGACATTTGCAATAGATCCAGCTACAGCATCAATGTTCGTAAGATCGGAAACTACAGAATTAACATTTGCTATGTCAGAAGAAACAGCATTAACATCTGATATAGATGCTGCTACGGTGTCGACATTTGCAATAGATGTAGCTAAAATATCAACATTTGTAAGATCGGAAGCTACAGTATTAACGTTTGCTATATCTGATCCTGTAGCGTTTACGTTTGAAATAGATCCTGCTACAGTATCAACATTTGTAAGATCGGAAGCAAGTGTATTTATAGTCGAAATACCCTCAGCTACGTCATTTACATTTTCGATGTTGTTTGCTACTATGGTTATTTCTGGTATGGTGTCGACATATGACTGTAAAAGATTACCAAGAGCTTGTTCAGCAGCAGTTGCTCTCGAAACTTCATTCGTAATCCTTGTACTAAGACTATCCTCAGCAGCCCTAGCAGCCACAACTTCATTATCTATTGCATTCTTATTTGCAATAATTCGACTGTTCATACCAGCGGCATCTGTTTCGTTATAGCTTATCCAATCGGCAAGCTCTTTTAACGTATCGAATGATTCTGGAGCTCCAGCAATAACTTTAGCTATTTCATCCGCTACTGTTTTCTTAACAGAACCAGGAGTTGTCTCATCGCCATTTAACACATTTATAGCATTAGTATGCTCTGTGTCAAGGCCTGTAGATCTAAGTATTTCGGCTGCTAAGTTATTCGCAATGTTTGTTTCTGTATTCTGAGCCCTCTCAATTTCTAGCATCAGAACTTCATTCAAATGTATCTCAGCAGCAGCCATTGTCGGGTCATCTATTATCTGAACCGGAATTTCAAGGAGAGGCCCAGATTCATCAGACGTTACCTGAATCGGAATATCCATGAGAGGCTCAGATTCATCAGATATAAAAGTTAAATCTAACAATCCATCTACAATATAATCATCCATCAGGTCACCTCTCGTTATGGCGTTGTCGGTTCGGTTGGTTCTGGTTCGGGTTCAGGTGCTGGTTCAACATAAGTAGAATCTTTATCAGGAACTCTAGAGTCTATTACGGTATCTCTTACATTTATGATTCTGTAAATCCTTGACTTGTAACATGCGCCATTCGATTTCACAATTGCTACCTGAAGATCAACCTGACCAGGCTCAAATTTAAGAGAATCATACTGACTAAGCCTATAATGAACAGAGTTTGATGCAATTTCCCTCTGTGTAGGCATAAGAGTTACGCTTTTCTTTATCTGTCTATAACCATTAACTGTGGAAATCTGACTAAATCCAAGTTCAATGGTTGTGTATTCGTCTATTGGATTGTCAGCAGGAAAAACCAGCCTAAATCCAGGAGTTGTACCCCGAGTAAAAGTGAATCCCGACATGGTTTATCCTCCTTAGATTAATTTATTCCGGTGAATTGTCTATGTCGTAAGCCGCATCTTCATTTGCAGTCTTATCACCAGAAGCTTCATTCTCAGGTATCTTGTATGAATCAAACATTATAATATTCTCACGAGGAATTGTTATAGCGTGCTGAGTTTCTGAATCCTTAACAATTCTAAGAACAGAATTTGTAAGGTTATAATTTTCGCATTCAGTTGCAAACGGATTTTTTGTATTTGTCAAAACAATGGTTATCTTGAACATTGTATAGATTTACCCCCATTTTGAATTTTTAATTGTACCGGAAAGCTAAACATTGTGGTCAGATCCGCATATTACGTCATACCTATGATCAAACGTATGCAACCGGTACTTTATAGGATAGAAGTAAGAAAAATGGCCTTAAATTATCAGCCGGAGATAGAACCGTCAGCGTTATTAGTAGACTCAATAACGATAGCAGACTTCGGAATTGTAAGAGCTCCGCAGCATCTTGTCTCAATCAGGTAAATCATCTGGTTGAAGTTGATGTCGAAGTCGTCAAACATCGAAACAGCTCCACCCTTGTCAGCGCCGATTGTGTAGTCAGCCATGTTGACAATAATACCTTCGAGATTTCTTGTCTGACCGTTAACAACTCTTGTCTGACCTTCCATAACAGGAACTTCAACGATGTCACGAACTCTAAGTGCTGATGCAAGCTCGGCAAGTGTCTTATACTTAGCTTCTCCGATCTCATTCTCCATGAGCAGGAAGTCAGATACTCTATCAGCGGTTGTGAACAGAACAGGATTTCCAGTTCCCTTATAATCCTTACGAGCTTTGATAGCAGCACGTCTAAATGCCTTGCAATCAGCTTTAGCAGCTTTCTCTTCATCAGTATCAGCGGATGCTACGAAAGTCTTATTGATTACGAACAGATCAGCATCTTTCCAGATAGGACGGATGCAATCTTCCTTAATCTTATCGTTAGAAGAAGCAGCTCTTCCATCACCAAGCAGAACGGCACGAGAGAGTTCTTCATCCAGCATTACTCTCATCTCACCCTTAATGAATGCAACCATATCGAAATCTGTAATATCAATTGTATCATCACGGTCGATCTTCTGTTTCTTGTAAACGGTTGTAGGCAGGGTGATTCTCTTCAAGAGCTCAAATACTTCTTCCTGCTTCTCAGTTCCCTTTACATAGCCCTTAGCCCTTGCTTCGTCCATTGTGATATCAGCAAACAGGCTCTTAATTCTGCCATAAGGAACGTGCTTAGCTGCGTTAAATACCTTAGCAACCCACTCCTGGCGTCTCTGGATCATATAAGGAGTTGTGTTAAGAGCATGTGCTTCCGGGAACAGGAAAGAAGGCTCAGTTACACCATATGTCTGCGCGCCAGTATCACCAACATGAAGTGATCTTGTAATACCAGCATCAGAATCTGCATCATGCTGAAGTGCGTTTGCATCAATTCCCATAGCATTTGCATGTGCTATCCAAGATCTCTTAAGTGATCCACCATAGTTCTCAGCATCAGCGATAATAGCTGCCTGATCGTCATTTGTAAGAACGAAGGGGTTATTGTTCTCATAATCGCTGTCAAAAACATTGTGTTTCATATACTCCTCCTCATCATCTTCGTCTTCAGCAGATTCTTCTTTTTTAGGCTCTTCTTTCTTTGCATCCTGCCCTTCTTTAAGAGCCTGAGCAACCAGAGCTTCAACCACCTGTAGCTGTTCATCATTCATGGTATTAAGTACGTCGCCGATTGTCTTTTCTTTCTGTTCGCCACCATTTTCAGGTGCATTATTTTTTTCTTCCATGTTTTCCTCCGCATGCTGAATTACTGGTTCCGTTTTAGTTTCGGGCACAGGTTCAGACTTAGGTTCAGGCTTAGGTTCTTCAGATGCATCGCAATCTTCACCGCCATCATCAAAGTCGTAATGAATAAGGCAATCTTCATCAGAATCTGACAATGCGATAACCGCTTCACCGTATTCATCATCACCATGTGCGATAGATGTATCTAGTATTTTTGCACCAGGGTTAGCACCAGCAAGAACAAGGCTTACCTCTCTTATAACGCCATGCAGAACATCTCCACCAACCTGTTTAAGCTTGTTGGCATAAATAGAAAGAGTATTAAGATCACCATGTTTTATCGCAATGTCTGCATATTTAGCCTGTGGGGTATCATTTAGATAGCAATACGCCCAAACGCCTTCTTCACGATTTTCAAGATCTGCATGACCTATTACATTATCGATTCTGTCATGCTGATGATTCCAAACAAGAGGAACCCTGTCGCCATCTTGAGAGGCAAATGCGTTACGTCTGATTGTTCTGCCATCGGTGCATCTTAAATCATTCTTAGTTGCCCAACCCTGGAATGAACATTTACGTCTCATTTTGAATTCTCCTTATTCATCCCAATCCATTAATAAACTTTTCTACTTCTGGATTGTCAAACCTTCTTTCCAGTCGTATTTCATCGGTTCCTTCCGATCCTTGTTCTGTCGTTTCTTCACCTAAAAGGCTATCACCGTTCTTTGCCGCTATTTCTTCAGAAGACTGCGAGATGTTCTTATTTCTAAGTTCGTTAGCCGAAGGATCATCTGCAGGTTTGAGACCAATAATCTGACGCCACTCATTAGATGTCATGATCTCGTTCCTTGTCATCTTATCAGCAAGGTCTGGAAGCTCTGTTATCGGCACAAGCTTAAATGGATCTCTAAAATATCTAACAGCTTGTCCCTGAGTTCGAGCTGTACTTGTCAAGAACTTTCGGTTCATCTCGTCACAAATAGCATTGAGGATTGGCTCGATAGTCCTTGAGTAATAATTCTGCATAGTCTTTTCATCAGCTGTAGAATCGAGAATAGACTGAGTTATACCCATAACAGAATAAAGCTGCTCCTGAAACATTTTAACCTGCTCCAGAAGTGTATTGTCTATAGGATGCCCAAGCTGAGTTACTTTTTCAGTACCGTCTGTATAAGCTATACCGTACTTAGAACTAGAAAGTTGGTCTTCGAGATCAGCTCTTCTTTGTTCTGCTTGTCGTCTTCTAGCTTCAGTCTTTATTATGTATGGGAGTTGCAGAATCATGTTAAGTTTTCCAGAAGCCTGTTCTTCATCAGTCGTATCAAGAAGTGATAGCTTCTTTTTGAGCCTAGTATATATAGCATTGGGTTCATTCAGTATAGCATAGAACGGATTTTCTATTATGGCTACCATGCTTTTTGGCAGCATAATATCCTCTTTCTTGCCGGTTCTTTCGTTATACAAATGCACTTTTACCTGCGTTGGTCGCCATTCAACGATCTTGCCGCATCTAAGTGTTAAAATATCATAACTTTCGCTCTTTAAAGGATTTGATCCAGTATCAGTAGGGACCACAGCCACGCACCCTTCATCAAGCATACTCATCACAATATCTTGTATAAGCGCTCTACCAGTCTGATCGATATTAGCTTCCATAGTAAGGCAATTGTTTAGACCTGATTTCTTTTCGGAAAGAAAACGTCGGTCTTTATCAAGCATTACATGTTTGAAGTCAATCTGTGCAGCATCAACAGAAATTCGATTAAGTATTCCAGTAACGATTGACCGTTCGTTACCTCTAGTAAACCGAACTCTGTCTGGACGAACTCCATAGGCACCATAAGGATCGTATATATCAGGTAGCTTGTTTAATGTAGGATCACGGCCTATGAAAGCGTTCCAGGAATTTTTAAGTCTATCTAGTAACGCCAATTTAGTCCTCCTTAGTCAAAGTTAACATCCTTTGCCGAATAGTACTTATCAGGATCTTCAGCTATTGTATAACCAGTGATAGCCCCAGTGTTCTTATCAATAAGATAAAATGGATCTATATCATTTTTGCTACCATTTTTAGGAGCTGTAAAAAGAAACTCTTTACCATAATCGCAACAATTGATGATGTTAACATCAGGCTTAGCTTTTCTTAAAATATCAGCAGCCTGTTTTGCCGTATATGACATACCAAATCTCCTTTATTATTTTAGATACTTAGATACTGTACTTGGTGATACTCCGAGTTTTTCTGGAAAGTCCCCAAAGGCGTTAAGTGACCAGCATAAGTCTCATACCTCCTTACACCACACTTCTGACCCTTAATACCGGAATGGGAGATTATCCATCTGCTCATAAATATTACCCTTCTTCCCAAAGCACGTTATAAGTTTTCCCAGAATATACACCCCAGTTAAATTGCTCAGTAGCTTTTGTCTTTTTGTTTACGGAAAAGGTTAAGGGATCGGATTCGGTAATTGGACCTGTATGATCTTTCTTATCCAAATTAAACACGATGTAATTTCCGATATCTATTATCGCGATGACTCTATAATTAGGATTTTTGGATATTATATTCTTAGCTATATCAGTAAAACTCATACTCATGTTTTATCTCCTTAACCTTTAATAATATCCCAAAGATCATCGAGAGAAACATTGGAATATCTCTTTTGAATATCTTCAACGGACTTGCCACGCTTACTATTGGACAGAACATTTTTCTTAAAGCTCTCATAGTCATCAATAATCGGATCTGAGAAATATTTATCTCTGACATTATTATGACCATAATCATCATAAGTATGATACTGTGTCCCAGATACATTATATCCAGTCCAATCGCTACCATTTCTTTCACCAACGTCATTTCGCACTTCAACTACAGAACTATAGTTCATATTATCCCAATCGGGTTCACAGTTGTCGAGTCTTGTAAGTTCCATTTCTCTGTTTTTGGAAAACCATGGATGCTTTTCGATAAACTCGTCGGTTGATGAATATCTTTCACCGCTCTGACCATCCTGGATTTCAAACTTGCCATTGGTTTTAGTCCAGTGCATAGCATGACCACCGCCATTCTGCATAAACAAAGCTATCTGACCAGATGAGTTGTCAGGCATGGAATGAATGGCAGCGGTGCCGTCGTCATATGAAGTTACTTTGGTTTCGGCTCCTTTAAACCATTCCATGAAAGAACCTCTATTAGCTCCTTCTATACATCTACCGGCTTTTACGGGATACCCTCTCATACCAAGCTCTAAAGCTGCAGTACACTTTGTACAATTATTAGTAGTTCCTACTTCCGAAGAACTTGTATCAACAGTACCATCATCTCTCCGAACTGTTTTGTTACCAGGATTACATGACCTCATAATATCGTCAGTAACGGTCCATCTATCTTTTAGACCAACAGATGTAATACCAGCAGCTTCCATACCGCGCAGTAGCATATTAGATGTTCTTTTGTAAAAATCATCATATTGATCATCTTCGTATTCTTTAGAAGATTTACCGCTAAATATGTTACCAAGAGCTGTTGCAGTATCTTCATATTGTCCGGTCAAAGGATCTCGAATTATGCTGCGAGTTTCCCTATCACCTATAAATGTCATTCCCTTAGACCCGGACTTACTAATAGCACGAGCCTGCGCTTCTTTTGAAAGATGACCTATTGATGATTTATACACCCAGTTATGTCCAGGGGTCATATAAAGAGCGAATTTATGTTGCCCCCATTTCATACCAAGCTTACCAGAATGAATTAAATAATCGCTCATGTTATACTCCTTTTTTATAAGATAACATACCAAATCTCATTTGCTATCTTACATACTTAGATACTGTACTTGGTGATACTCCGAGTTTTTCTGCAATTTCATCTATAGGGACGCCTTTAGCATAAAGAGACTTCATAGAACCTTTTTGACTACTAGTAACACCGATACTTGTATTTCTAGTAGTCTGTGATGCTGCTGACTTGGATTTTGAATTATTACTGTTACTTTTACTTCTTAAATATTCAGCATAAGCTTTATCTAACTCTTTTCCTTTAAGAAGATTACCAGTACGCTGATTTACATCTAACCCTTTTTCTAGAAATTCCATGTCGTACTTACCAGTTTCTCTTGCTCGTCTAACTCGTTCGTTAATAGCATTCCCACGTTCTTTATCGACTGATTCGTTTCTAGTGTTTCTACCGTTTCTTCCAGTCGGTAATGCTACTGGTATTGGAGCTCTATTGCGGTTAGTGGTATTATTAGTGGTATTGGTACCATTATTATCGGTGGTTTTAAGTTCCGACATAATTTTAGCAGCATCCAAATGTTTGTCATCAGTGTCTGTCATATAAACACGTTTATACTCCGGAAGACGTCTCATAGTACTAATCGCGTTAGCAGATACCTGTTTTGGATCTACTGTATCGCCTGTTAGTCTTTCTATAATTTTAGCAGCTGATTGGTTTCTACTTTTTTGAATTGTTGTTAGTGCTGAAGTTCTAGCTGCAGTTGTAACAGCTGATGAAACGTAAGATACACCAGCTGATCCCAATGCGGCAAGGAAAAGTTGCGGAGCCACATACGATGCGATCATTAAAGGTGATGTTGTAAGAGCAGCGGCTGTACGCACACCTGTACCAATTTTACTAATGGTATGTGCGGTTTTCAAACCTTTACTTACATCTGTTATTTTTGTACCTTCTGGTTCTACAAAGTAACTTTTAGCGTAGTCAAGGTTTGCACGTCGGTTATCAGTTCTAAGTGTCATAACATCATACGCATAAGAAAGCTGCTTTCTAGAACCTTGTTCGTCAAATACTTCACCGCTTTGACTATCAATCAAATAAAACTTTCCATTTTTTACTTCATAGTTCATAGCATGGCCACCAACATAGCGTTCACCATGTTTAGATTTCCAATTGACTGTTATGATACCTCTTGAGTTTTCGCCAGCGGACTTAAGATGGTTAACCATACCATCAAACTCTTGATCTGTCATGCCAGAAGTTAATGACTTAGCAGTTCCGGTTCTTTTTGCGCTAATAACATAATCTGTAGTTTTAGTTTTTTTGTATATGTCAGCGACTACAAAAGCCGACATACCTTCAGCGGTCTCTATCGATTGAACTTTATTACCAGCTCTTCTAAGATCATAGGCGATGGCACAACTCACGCAGTTTTGATTTCTGCTTGGGCTATAATCAACATTCTTACCTACTACATTTGTTTTCATGGCATCATCCACGATATCAAGAATATCTAAAGCGCTCGCTTTGCCGTTTACACTTTTTGTTTTACTGCCGGTCTTTTCTGTGGTTAAGTTCCAACTTTCTGAAGGCTTATTTCCACCATAAACCCAGTTACCGCTTTTTGTCTCACTGTTACTTATACTTTTTGAATATTCAGCTGTTAAATATTTAGCATAAGCTTTATCCAACGCTTTTCCTTTATACTGCTTGTCGGTGTGCGGATCTATATCTAAATTTCTTTCTAAGAATTCCATGTCGTACTCACCGGTTTTTCTAGCTCGTGCTACTTCTTTTGCAACTTTTCGTGCAATTTGTTGTTTAACAGCATTATCACGTTCCGAAGGTTTATTTCTTCCATAAACCCAGTTACCAGCTTCTGTCTGATAAGCATTTTTATCATGCTGATACCATTTCATACCAAGCTTACCAGAATGAATTAAATAATCGCTCATAGTATGCTCCATTCATAAGATGACTTACCAAATATACTTTGCTATTTTACATACTTAGATACTGTACTAGGTGATACACCAAGTTTTTCTGCTATTTCATCTATAGGAACGCCTTTAGTATAAAGAGACTTCATAGAACCCTTTTGACTACTAGTAATACCAACTCTTGTATTTCTACCCGTCGGTAATGCTACTGGTATTGGAGCTCTATTGCGGTTAGGGGTATTATTGACTGCGTTATTACTATCAGTGGTTTTAAGGTTTGAAAGAATCAAATCAACATCTAACTGGTTGTCACCGACGGCCATATTATAAACACGGTTATACTCTGGAAGACTTCTCATAACATTGTCCACCTTATAATTTACTAGTTCAGGATCTACTTTAACGCCTTTTAGTTTTTCTATAATTTTATTAGCAGTTTCGTTTCTATTATTTTGAACTATTTTTCGTGCTGCCTTTTTGGACTTATCGTCAATAATAGATCCACCAATACTTGTAGCAACTGCAGCAATGCTAACGGCGAAAAATGCCGGATGTATAGCTGATAAGCCAATTGAAACTGGTGTTGCAACTAAGCCTGCTTTAAGCAAACCGCTACCGAATTTACGCCTGATATATGCGTTGTACACATCTTTACCTGTGTTTGATACTTTTGTGCCTTCTGGTTCTACAAAGTATTTTTTAGCGTAGTCAAGATTTACTTGTCTGTTATCAGTTCTAAGTGTTATAACATTACACGCATTAGAAAGCTGCTTTCTAGCATGTTGTTCGTCATATACTTTACCAATCTGACCGTCGATCAAATAAAACTTTCCATTTTTTACTTCATAGTTCATAGCATGACCACCATTATAGGTTTCACCATTTTTAGATTTCCAATCGACTGTCACAATGCCTCTTGTATTTTCGCCATTGGACTTAAGATGGTTAACCATGCTATCAAACTCCGAATCTGTCATACCCTCAGTTATTGACTTATTAGTGCCAGCTCTTTTTGCACTAATAACATAATCGGTAAATTTGGTGTTTTTGTATATGTCAGCAACGACAAAAGTTGACATACCTTCAACAGTCTCTATTGCTTGAACTTTATTACCAGTTCTTCTAAGATCGTAGGCAATAACGCAACTCATACAGTTTTGACTTCTACTTGGGTCATAATCGGCGAGCTTACCTACTACATTTGCTTTTACGGCATCATCTAGGATATCAAGAATATTTGAAGCTCCCTTTTTGCCGTCTATGCTTATTGTTTTACCATCTGTCTTTGCTGCTTTTAAACCACGATTTTCCGAAGGCTTATTTCTACCATAAACCCAGTTGCCGCTTTTTGTCTGATAGGCATCTTTATCGTGATGATACCATTTCATACCAAGCTTACCAGAATGAATTAAATAATCGCTCATAGTATACTCCATTCATAAGATGATCTACTCAAAAGCCTCAAGATTTAGTTTATACGCAACCCAAGCATCAATAAGTGAAGCGACCGCATCTATTTTAGCTTCATACCTTCTTTTTAGAAGCTTTCTATTACCGTTTGTATCTTCGAGTGTTATAGCATTTCCCATACAAAATTGCATGATAGACTGATCGAACTCTAGCAATTTTTGTTCCGTAAGTTTCTTAATTTCGCCAAGTGGAACTGTCTCAGTTTGAGCTCCCTGTCTTACTTTCTCAATCCCAAACGGTCCGTTTTCATTAGCCCACTTTTCTACAAATTCTCTAGCATTGTATGGATCATATCCAAACGATCTTACATCATACTCAGCCGCCACAATACGAGCATCAAGATCATCATACACGTCCATTATGTTAAGAATAGTACCTGGCATTATTACAAGACTTCCTTCAGCTATAAACTGATCATACTTTTGTCGCATTGATTCTGGCAATTCTTTATAAGTTGTCTCAGTTATATAGTTTATAGTCTTTACACCGAAAGCACCATTGCCGGCAGGAAATAAAAACGTAAATGAACAGAAGTCATCGCCTTGAGACAAATCTGCACCCATAGAACAAGCGCATCCATGAAAATTAAGTTTACGTTTTGTGGGTTTTGTTTCCTCGAATGTGAAGAAGTACGTATAACCTTCCATTGGCAATCCGAATCTTTTGGCCAAAATATCATTTCTTGCGGCTGGAGAATGTTCTGCTCTCTCAACATCAAGCTGATAGGTCTCATATGACACGGTTCTTCCAAGATTAGGGTTTGCTTTTAACCAGTATTTAGGTTGTCCGACTTCTTTAATGTTATCTAACTTATACCAAAATATAGAAACATGTGGGTTTATATACTCACCCTTAAGTATTTTATGAAGTTCGATCTTTACATCATCGCCAGGACCGTTTCTTACAGTTCCTTCTGAAGAACTAGCAATTATCAAATAATCATCAACTTTAGAAGCACCCTGCTCAATAGCACCAACAGGATCTTCTCGTATGTCACCAGACAGCCACTCGTCTACGGTCGCCACTTTACATCGTAGACCTTGTAATTTGTCTATCGACATCGGTCTAGGTTCTAGCAAAGAGTCTGTTATAAAATTTTTTATGCCGTCTTTTGTTGGCGCAAGTTTCATTCTATTGGCTTTGCTTCCGGTTGTATTCTGCAGGGAACCTTCTGTCATAAATTTAAACAAAGGACCTCTACTTCTAGCTATTGCAGTTCTGAGTGGTGATAAAACCTCATCAGATTGCCTTACTGTCGGAGCTGTGGTTATTTGATGGGTTGTTGTCGTGTCAGTTATAAGAAAATATGATTGCAGAGTCTCATCATATAACGACTTGGCAGCACCTCTTCCAACAATGAGATATTGTTTGTTTATAAGACGCTTAAGTATTCTCTTTTTAATAAAATATCCATCGCCGCCGTGTTTATCAGGAACGAACACTTTTCGATTAACTATATAATACCAACCGAATATCTGTTCGCCCCATAATTTAAACGACGGCAATAAATCAAGGTCAGATCCATCAGTAAGAGTAAGCTCTTTCTCACAAAATTTTATCCAGCCTTCCACCGCATCCTCATCATAGTATACACCAGGGTTAGCAATAAGAGAATCGATACGATTCATCTCCATATCTATTTCTCTGCAAACTGGAATTTCACCTCGTACTACAGCGTCTCTAAACTGTCCGTAATATTTCGGTACTGCTGTGTTTGATAACATATATAAACCATCCTATCATCTATTTCCGCCGTAAAGATCGTTGTAGTTTGTGTTAAGCTTTCTTCTTATGGATGCTAAAGCGGCTTCATTATATGCATCGATCTCTGAAGCAGATCTATTAAATTCGGACATTTTTCTATTAAGCTGTTCTCTGAGACGTTCGTTATCTGCTAAAATCCTCTGGCGCTCTTTTTCTTTAGCGGCGGCATATGCTGCATTGGCTGCATTGGCAGGATTTGTTCCTGAAGTTCTAAATAAAGGTCTCTGAGATGAATTGCCAGTTCTAGAAACAGTATTACCAACAGAAGAAATGTTATTAGACTGGGTTGAGGAAGATAACGGCAAAGATCTAAGACTTGTGCTTCTTACAGGATTACCAATAGAAGAAATGTTATTATCCTGGTTTGAGGAAGATAAAGGCAAAGATCTAATACTTGTGTTTCTTACAAGATTACCAATAGAAGAAATGTTATTAGACTGGGTTGAGGAAGATAACGGCAAAGATCTAAGACTTGTGCTTCTTACAGGATTAGATATGCTACTAGCATTTCCATTTTGTCCTGGTGTGCTAAATAATGATCTCTGAGATGTATCATTTGTTCTAGAAACAGTATTAGCAGCAGAAGAAATGTTATTATCCTGGTTTGAACCAGATCCAAATAAAGATTTAAAAATTGATGAGCTTCTTACAGATTCGTAGTAGTTTGCGTTAAGCTGTCTTCTTATAGATTCTGAAGCCGCGCTATTATATGCATCGACCTCTGAAGCAGATCTCTCAAGTTCGGACATTTTTATGTTAAGCTGTTTTCTTAGAAGTTTATTAACTGGTGAAATCCTCTGGCTCTCTTTTTCTTTCTCATTAGCACCTGGTGTTCTAAACAATGGTCTCAGGTTACTCTGAGATGAGTTATCAGTTCTAGAAACAGGATTAGCAATAGCAGAAATGTTATTAGCCTGGTTTGAGGAAGATAACGGCAAAGATCTAAGACTTGTGTTTCTTACAGGATTACCAATAGAAGAAATGTTATTATCCTGGTTTGATGGAGATATAGATCTAAAACTTGTGCTTCTTACAGGATTGGATATGCTACTAAAATCACCATTTTGTCCGGGTGTACTAAATAAAGGTCTCTGAGATGTATCATTTGTTCTAGAAACAGGATTAGATATGCTACTAAAATCACCGTTTTGTCCTGTAGTGCCAAACAGTGATCTCTGATTACTCTGAGATGAGTTATCAGTTCTAGTAACAGAATTACCAATAGCAGAAATGTTATTAGCCTGGTTTGAGGAAGATAACGGCAAAGGTCTACCATTAGTTGGTGCAATATTCTGAGAAGTATTCTGATCCTGGTTCTGGTTCCTATTCTGATTTTGCTGATTTTGCTGGTTCTGCTGGTTCTGATTCCAATTCTGATTCTGCTGGTTCTGGTTCCTATTCTGGTTCTGCTGGTTTTGCTGATTCCAATTCTGGTTCTGGTTTTGCTGATCCTGGTTCTGCCGATTCTGCTGGTTCTGCCGATTCTGCTGGTTTTGCTGGTTCTGATTTCTATTCTGATTCTGATTCGGCTGATTCTGATTCTGCTGGTTCTGATTCATAAGGGCCTTCATCGTACTAAACTTAATATATTCCTTGAGACCGGCACCAGCGCCTTCAATAGCTGCTTTGGTTAAAGTATTTGCCGCTAAGGCCCCGTTTTCTTTAAGAAAATCAGCGACACGCTCTTTCTTGGTTTTAGGAGTATCAACAACTCTAAGGTTAAGTCTAGCTAAATATTCTTGTTCAGCATCCATTCTTTTAACAGCACTTTTAAGCTCTTCTGTCGTCATCTCAGAAATCGGTTTCATTCGCTGTGAGTTGACTGTGTGCTGAGCATCCGCAAGATCCTGTCTTATTTTTTCATTTGTCTGAGATTTAACACGATTGGAATTTCTCTTACTAAGGTTTTGTAGATCAACGTCAGCACCGATTTTCTCGTTGATCCTGTTACCCTTCATATCATACTTATACTTACCGATCTTTATAGTATTAAAATTTTTAGCCTTATAGTGTGTTCCATTTACTTTGTTGTAATCATGAATCGCTTTCTTAATTTGGCTCTTTGTAACATATTCGGATGGCCTATTAGACGTACCAAGGCCTGTAGCTTTCTTAGCAGTTTCAGCAAGTTTTTTCGATAACGCAGATTTTCCTTTTGGGACATTTGCTTTCCTAGAAGAAAGCTCACCACTTGTCGATGGGGCGTGATCCTGAGAAGATTCATAAACCCAAACACCCGGCGATGACTCGTAAGAAGCAAACTTATGCTGGCCATGTTTAGCCCCTAAATGCTGAAAGTGCATCAATTCGTCGTCATTTTGAATTTGAGGCCGCCTTATAAAAAGGTATTCACTCATAGTCTACCTCCCCAATATCCCACAATGGCTTATAGTTAGATGCTTCGATTTCGGTTACAGTCGGATCTGACATATAGTTAAGTCTTGACTCAAACTCAGCTAATACTTTTTCGTTAGCGCTTTGTACGTTGCTTTGGCCTGGGTCGAACATTGTTTTAACCTTAAGTGCCACATAAGACTTAACCATACTAAACTTAGTTTCATCATCACCAAGATAATCTGCCCAAGTCTCATCGCTCCCAGTAATACAGAAATTTTTCTTGCCTATATCGCCAAGCTGCCAAACTATAGAAAGTGTAGCGTTAATATAGTCTATAATCTGATCATCAAATCCTGTATCATCGTCTGATATGCCGATCTTATGCTTTACCGAGATAAGTATGCTTTCGCTCATACATACCTCCTTCACATATACATTTCGTCAATTCTATCAGTGAACCATATACCATGTTTAACAGAGTTTACGTTTTTCTTAGCCGCAATAATATAATTCTTATGAGTGTGTAAATCGCCATATCTTGAAGGTTTTGCCATTGACGATCTGTCGGCATCTCCGTATTGTGTTTTTGGTGTAGCTTTCTTTTTGCTCTTAACTTTACTCTTATCTTTGGTCTTACTCTTAGAACTTGAAGACTTGCTGGCAGTAGACTTGTTTAACAGTTTCTTGTTTACTTCAGACTGAATAGTATCATAGTCGAAACCGGCTTTCTGTAAAGCTTCTTTTCTAGCCTGACCATTACCGTATTCACCACGTATTACATCGTCAGCAACTTTGGATATAGTATCAGCATCTAATTCCTTTGTCTCTTGTTCAGACTGAGTATTATCAGAACTGTCGGAACTTTCAGAATCTTTAGAATCTTTATTCCGATGTTTATCGAAATATCCAGAAGGATAATGATATGTGTAATCATTCGGTTTACCTTCTCGGGACTCATAAACAGTATCTTTTTTCCAAGTTGTTCCCTCTTGCGAATGACAAATCCACATAATGATCTCCTTCACTCAAGAAATTCTGACATTACAAATCCGGCAATATTATTATGTTTAATCTTAGTCCACTTTCCGTTTTCGGACAATACCACAACTCTAGTCCCGTATGGTATAAGGTTAATAACATCTCCGTCTGGTGCTTTTCTGAACCTAAGTTTGTTTGGTGCGATAACACGTTTTGTAATAGGCTCTTTAACCATTGCATGATTTGGCTCTTTTACTTCTTCAGTTTGACTTTCGATAGTATCCTTTTCTACAGCTTCGTTATAAGATCTTACTACCGGATGATCAAACATAGACTGGTAATTTCTTTTCTTTGTCATGCTTTACTCCTTCCAAGGGCATGTGTCATTCGGATGCCTTTCTGGTACCTCATCCGGTATTATAAGGTTTAGATTACCGTAATGTATAGCTTGATGAGTGTTATAGCATACCGAAATAAGATTATCAGGATCTAGAAGCTTATCACGTCTATATGTGATATCATCTATCGTGATTGGGTTTAAATGATGTATAAATATCTTACCCTGGATATGTCTATCGTGTATCCCAAGGTCACATCCGTTATCTCTTGTAATTATAAAATTTCTTACACTTTTCCATTCAGAAGTATGATAGAATATTTGGTTTAAGTATCGATCGATTCCAAATGTAGCTTGGAACTTAACGCCATCAAGTTTTAAATAGTTAAAGCGCTCCATGAATGTCGGTAAGAGTATTAACTCGGTATATGTTTTCATTACTTTTACACATCTCACCGGTGGTAATATTTTCCAAATCGGTTATCAGGTCCAACATTTACTTCCGTCATTCCGAGTTCTTTCATACGCTTTTTTATAGCTCTAGCCAATTGTGCTTCTTCGGTTGGTTTAGCGTAATTAAAAAACTTTATAGCAGACAATACATGAGCTCTGTCTGGTAATGGAAATTTCTTTTTATCAGGAAGCCCGAAATGCTGATCCTCATTATCTTTCGTGATGGCGGTATGTTTTATAGCATGTTTTTCCTGTTGTATCTGTGCTATCTTCTTAACTCCAACTCTATTTGTTTTAGACGACATTGGAACAGGAACCCCAGCTTGCCTTTCGAAATATAAAGTATCGTCTATTTCATCTATAACCTTAAAACCATTCCTCTCCATGAGATCTATTGCTGCTTTATTATCTTTCGTAACTTCGGCAAGCAACTTAGTATCCTGATTCTTTCGTATAGCTTGTCTAAGCAAATAATCAGTATCACCAGAAGACCTCGACTTGTCGGCAGAAGCGATGTTAATCATTTTACCGTCATTTGTATGAGGACCAGAAGCACCAGGGGATTTGGAATTTCTATAATCGTCAATGGTAATGAACGAATCGTTTCTAAACTGGGAATAAGTTGTAAACGGATTTATGACATCACGGTTATTAAAGCGTTTAACGGCCGGTATTTTAGAAATCTCTTTATCGCTTAGTTTTTTCATTACTTTGTTGATACGGTACTCGGTCTCACCTTTTCTTTTCCAAATTTTAATGTGCTGCTTTGGCGATAAAACATAATAATAACTTTCGAGTTTACGTTCCATCCCAAGAGGAGTATAATGTCCATCGGTAGTTATGTATCTACGATTCCCCTTTTTCTGTCCTTTAACACCGTAGTGGCATAGAGAATCTTCTCTAGTCGTTAACCACATAATAGCCTCCTCCTAGATATCAAAAATCATCATCGATTATTTGCGACGGTCTTGTTGTGTATTCTCGCATCGCCTCAATAGCGTTCCTATAAAGCTCTTCTGTATGCTCAGCATTTTCGATAGCGTGCTTCTTTGATTCTAGAAGGGCAGTTTCATGGCGGAGTTTTTCTCTTTCGAGGCGTTCTTTCTCTGTTCCAAGTTTAAGGTAATGTGTTATAACCTGTGCTGAAGCTGTACCATCGCGGAGTTGCTTTTCTGCCAGATTTACAGCAAGATTTATCATTTGCGCTTCTCTGGCATCTCTTGTCAAAGACGGAGCATCTACTGTACTGGCATCTATGGGTTCCGCTTTACGTCTTGGCATAGATGTCACCTACTTTCTTGTGAATTTTGTGATTATGTTGATTCGTTAAAAAAGTTTATCATGTTATAGAAGTATGTAAAGATTCTTCAAGAAAGGAGAATAAAACTATGAAGAAACTTAACAAAGCTGAAATGAAGAAGGTATGGAACTTAATAGTACTGATAGCATCTATCGTAGTAATATTGGTAACAACACTTAGCATTCTCGACGATCTGGAAATGATCAGATTTGCAGTGCAGGATGAAACAATAACATATGCAATAATAGCAATGATGATCGTGCCACCAGTTGACGGGATTGTAAGACGTTGGAATAAACGGTAATTACAAACAATAGAACATATCAGAAGAGGTTTTCATGCCTCTTCTTTTTTGCCAATTCGTTAAAAAGATTGACCATGTTATAGAAGTATGTAAAGATTCTTCAAGAAAGGAGAATAAAACTATGAAGAAACTTAACAAAGCTGAAATGAAGAAGGTATGGAACTTAATAGTACTGATATCATCTATCGTTATGCTGACATTATTGGCGGCAGCAATACTCAACGAACTGGAAATGGTCAGATTCGATATACACAACGATGTTATAGGATACATGGTTGAGATCGATACGGCATTGATAGCAATCGACGGAGTTATAGCACACCGGAATAAACAGAAATTATAAACAATAGATCATATCAGAAGAGGTTTTCATGCCTCTTCTCTTTTTTGTTAGCAGATAATCCTGACCCTCTTTTTTTTGCAAAATAGACGTTCTAGATCAAACATTATCCAAACAATGGGGTGACATTCTTATCGTTTACAATACGTATGTACAAAGTTTTAATGAGAATCAAATTAGTTTGAATGGGTTTTACTATACTTTACATACACTTTTTAAGACCGGCTTTTAACTGTTAGCCGACCCAATACGATCCCACGAAAGGAGCAATTCAAACTTAAGACCGTGCACAATAGCCAAAGCTAAAAACCGACCTTAAAAAGTGCATGTGAGTTTTTCGGGGTTAAGGCAAATGGGTCCCCCGGAGAAATATCGACC
>Ga0326514_10000050_pt1 | contig 68578 bp, 101 predicted proteins | sample 3_2548_0518_D_FD_203653 | JGI IMG/M metagenome (GOLD analysis project Ga0326514, IMG submission 203653) | Bovine rumen microbial communities from UC Davis, California, United States - 3_2548_0518 | ecosystem: Host-associated > Mammals > Digestive system > Stomach > Rumen | place: USA... | reverse complement strand
GCGTTTTTCTGAAGTTCAACTACGATAAACATTTAATTTTCCTCCTCATTTTGATTCTTGTCCCACTCTGCTTTTTCTCTGGCATACTCTTCCTGAGCAACCTGATTAAGAGACTGAATAAGTCCGTTAAGAACATCGATCTTTACAAAAGCAGGAAGTGGTGCAGAGTTAGTTGCGTCAATAATTGCCTTAGCGTATTCTTCTCTTGCTAAAATGATTGGTTTCTGATTCATAGTGCTGTGCTCCTTTCTAAATCTTCAACACGTTTCATTAATCTTTGCAGTTCAAGGACTATGGGGGCGATTAGCTGGTTATATTGAAGTGACCAATACAGATATTGATCGTCGATATCTTCGCCATGGTATTCTATTTCACCAGAGTGCCCATCATCAACGTTTCCTTTTATCGTGGCTGAGCATATAGATAAATCTCCAAGATTAAGCGACTTTGTAAGAGCGTAGACGTCCTGCGCTCCGAAACCCATATTTAGTTCGCCTTCTTCTTGGTCGGTGTTTTCATCAATCCTATAAAAAGCTATAGGTTTAAGACCCATGATGAATTCATCCACTTTCCAATCATGGTCCTCAACAACTCGTTTACATTTAAGGTCCGAAGTGGAATTAATATCGCTCTGATTACACCAAATCTGTTTCCAACGATGCGAAGAACCGCCAAGCATTGTACCGTTGGTTGTAAGTGGTCTAAACTGAAAATATGCATTTCCATCGGTTGTTCTGTACAGATGAACATACGACCCCCAGTTTCCAGATTCCCAAATATGAAGACCGGCAGATCCGTGACCTATTATTCGTGTTGATTCTACCGGAAAATCGCTAGAACCGGCGGCATGATATTGATGGACTAAAAATGAATAATCGTCAGTAGCGAGTCCGACTGCGTATTTAACACCGTTGACCGCAACTGATCTGGAATTAACATCGAACATCTTAACGCTATTACAAAATACAGTCGCTAAAGCATTCGTTGTAGAATAATTAAACGAAGTGCTATTTATTATAGCGCTCGCACTAATACTAGAAGAATTAATATATGCTACTATAGAAGGTGTCGAGCCTTTAACAACAAGTGACGCATATGTGGAACTGGTATAATACGATCTTAATATGGCTCTATAATTAGACGTCACATAAACTGCTGTATCAGTAGACGTTCCATAGCCCATGCATAAACTAGAATCGCTAACTGATCCTCCACTTTCGCTAGGCACACTTGATTGATAAGTAATTCTTCCAAGCGTTGACGTTCCAGATCTAAAATCAATTCCGCTGGACGATAGCTGTAGATTATAATATGAAGTATACCCAATAGTAGTCGTACTTCCGAAACTAGCATACTGAGTTCCACCAGCTACCATGAGAATATTGCTAGAATTAATCTCAGCATAAGAACTGGTATTAACCTCCCCAGACGAATACGAAGTATAAACTCTAATGCCGTAGTTACTAGAAACTCTTACAACATATTTAGAATCTCCAGCATCGCCCTTATCACCTTTTGGACCTTGAGGTCCAGTTGCACCAGTTGCGCCAGTATCTCCTTTTTCCCCTTCTTCTGAGTACCACCCGCTGTAATCTCCTTCTTCTACCTTAATGTTATTAACATAAGAATATGAAGAAGATCTAGCGATTACGGTAATATAATAGGTAGTAGATGAACCGGTTGTAACAGAAGTGTAAACTCGCCCATCAGAGGCGGTAGTCCAACCAGAGAGTTCTGAGTTTGTGGCTGCTGAAGTAGAAAATGCGATATGATATGAACTCCCGACTTTTGCAGAAATAGTGTATTTAGTGTTAGCTTTTACAGCAATAGCCTGGTAAATGGTATACCAAGAACCACTACAATACACTTTCATGAGACCGGTAGTTTCATTATATGAGAGTAACGTAGAGCTTGACTCTTTTGTCCAGCCGCCAGAAGGACTTGACGCAAAAGCAGCATCCCAATGCCCTTTGGTTACTAGATTGCGTTTAATATAGTCACCGCCGGTATCGAGCGAGCTCCCACCCATCTCAATCTCATCAGCTGCGATCTTAATCTTCCAAGTGTTATTTTCTTTTACCCATTTGATATAGCTGTTGTTATTACCAATAGTAAATGGAACATCGTTGGCAAAGGTAACACCGGTACTAAGAAAACCCGCCATTAAGGTGGATCCGTCAGACTTATAAAGGGCAAGACCAGAGTCCGTAAGAGACATCATCCTCTTGCCCTTTACATAGTGTGTGTAACCGCCTTTAGCATAAGAAGCTACCAATACCGCACTTGACCCTGAATTATCATAAAAATTAAGTCCGGTATTAGTCCAAGAAGTTACCAGTTTACCATTATATGTCTGAGCAATACCGGTTGATGCGATGGTCTGAGCATATCCACTTGTTACATCGCCCTGAGTCTGTGCTACATGGGCTCCAGAGGAATCATACCAAAAATGATTCTTAAGGGCGTTTACGGTAGAATCGTCGGTATACTTTGTAGCAAGCTGCCAGTCAGAATCCGCATAAGACTGATTCTTAGTTTTGGCCCTAATACAGATTTTTGCTTCTCCCTGCGGTCCATCAAACCACATGTCGTTAAGATCATAAGGCGGAGTGGGTGTCGAGTTAAAGACCCTACGCTTCTGGTTGGCTACCGCATTAGCTGCCTCAGCAACATCATTTGCGTCCTCAGCAGCCTGCATAGCATCTTCTACCGCCTTGTCAGATTCATATGTTATCTGCACTACTGCATCAAACCAAGGATCTGAGTAGGTGATAGAACCATCTGAAAATATAAATTTTTGCCTATGCCAGAAGAAATACCCGGATTGCCAGGTAAGCTCAGTGATATCTTCTACCCACTCGGTATAACGGATGTCTTCAAAGGTCTGTCCTTCAGGAATATAATTCTCTGTGGCTAGACAGTACTCGTCAACGATCTGTACAAGCGTTGTGATATCCAGATTATCAAGCTCTTCTTGTAACTCAGCCACCTCATCGAGGGCAGAGTCTGTAGGACGGGATACGTTGCCGTCGATGACAATCTTATGGTTGATGATAGACAGCGTTACCCTATCACCGTCCTGTATGTCAACCAGAGAGGTTACAGGAGTAGCGATGTCAGACCCGTCTATCTGGACCGTCGCAGCTTGACCTTCTACGGCGTGTACTGTCCCGTAAAGCTTGTTGATAGTTTTTACTTCTTTCGGAGCGGCGAGCTTAGCAAATTGCTTTTTTAATGTAGCCGATAGGTCCATGTCAATCACCCCTCCCACAATTTAATAGTATAGACAGCGGTTTCATCAACAGGACATCCAGGCTCACAGGAAATAGACTGTGAAATCACCTTAGCCTTTGTTTGAAGAAACCCTGCCCGTTTGTAACTAAGTAAGACACAATCTCCAATCCTAACGGGACAGTAACCATGACGATAAGAAATCTTATACTCAAGAGTCGAAAGAGTCTTTAGTAATGTTGTTGCATACTCTTTAAGCTCTTGATAACTTGGTTTGCCGTTGATGCTTGGACTAGTATCTCTATGCAGTATCACCCTGCCCCTTGATACCGTCGATGTAGGACTTGACGGGTCGTCGTTTACCACTTCAACGGTAACCGGTACTTCCTCCGGTGTTGTGTAAGTAACCTGAACGACATTGGGTATACCATACAAATCCCTTTCTCTCTCAAGGTCAGGATAGAGTATAGATGAGTTGTCATCAGTATAAGTCCATACAGGCGGAGATGCTGCCATATCCGAATTCGGCATGAACATCACCCTGCTCAACTCATCTAAAGCTAAGCTGAACTTCGCAACAGCTATCAAGTCGCTAACGAAGCTCAGCCATGAGTCATTATCTGACGCTACAAAGTCCTCTACCAGAACGTCATCAGACTCGCCCATCAGAACTGGCGCCCGAACGTTGTCTCTAACAATCCGATATGCCGTTTCCATGATGTTAGACCCCTTAGGAACGAAGTATCCAAGAGGCGGTGAGTTCTCTTTAAGCTCTAGCAGAGGCGTGTAAGCATCGTATGAGAATCCCCGAACACGACCGTTGAAGGTATCGTGCGGGGTTTGTATTAAGAAGGTTCCAAGTGAGAACGATTCAGGGGTTCCATTTTGAATAGTCTTTAAATACACTCTCACATAGCCTTCATCGAACTCCTGAGTGGCGTCGAAGGTTGCCGAACCCTTGGTCTCGTCCTCATCATCACGGTCGACGTTGGACGAAATCACCTCTGTTATTCTCTCAACATTACGCCAAGTAGCTGGATCAACAGTATAGTACTCAAATGTCTGCTGCATCCCTTGGGTCCAATCAGGCATATTAAGCACCTCCTTCGACTGGAGTTACGGTTAAAGTCACAGGAACAGTGTGAGCCATATGGTTAATCTCCATAGAAACGTCCACATGAGCCCAGAAACCAGACCTGGCTAAATTGTCTCGTACGTAGACTGGTCCCATGTATCTGGATAGTTGCCTTAACATACCGATAGTGTATGTGTAGCCACCATAGACAATCGCATCGCCCAACCAATCTAACTCTTCATCATCCGGCTCAACCGGGATCTCCGTCTTATAGCTGAAGCTCTCCCCCAGCTGAGTTCCATAGTAACCAACAGGTCTTTGACGACCGATGTATTCTATCAACTCAGAATCTCTGGAGTGTCCTTCTGATGTATCAACATTAAACGGCAGAGTCACCATAGAACCTTGATATGCCTGAATCGGAATGACACCCTCTTCTTCCATAACGAGGTCGTTGACATCCACCAAACTTACTTCCTGATCCCAGTCAAGAACAAGACCGGGCTGATCAAACTCTACCGGTCCGAAATCCGTATACTCCTGTTGTCCTGTTGGGATGTACGTGGAGACAACCCGATAGTAGACATAATCAAGAGTTGGATGCGGGTCAACGATGGGCTCATCTGGTGGGTTGGATAAACCGCTCGCTATCTCTGTGAAAGACCCATCAGAGTTAGCCCGATAAACAGCTAAAGACACGTTCTCCATCGGCTCGAAGTCGAAAGAATCTACATCAACAAGCCATTCGTCATTTTCCTCGTCATACTCCATATACTGGTCGTAATCCACATCAGACTCGAAGCATACAGGAAGGATCATACATATTAACCTATCGAAGTCAGCCTCAACATCCGCTGTGGGAGCCATTCCGACATCTTCCCAAGCTGGAGTGATGTAGTAATCGTTCTCTGCACTCAACCCAATATCTGTAGCAACCGCTGTAGTGATCAAATAAGATACGCCATTTTGAAGAGCGGCTTTCGTCGAATCGAGCTTGTATACATATGGGTTCTCTGTAACGTTCACGTAGTCAGAGAAGATAGTTTCACCAGCCGTCACATAGCCAGTTTCACCATTCACCATATCGTAAGAATAAGAATCCTGAGCAATGACGTTCACAGAGAAGCCAATAGGTGCCTGAGTACGTGGAGTGATGGACATCCTAAGCCACAATGGGAAGGAAGAAAGAGTGGTAGGATTATCCCATGTTACTCCATCGGACGAAGCCTCAAGCGTAAGCTCTGGCTGAGCGTAAACTGTGATTTTCCTGTAAACGGAGTACTCGCTGTATTCGGGAACAATACCCTGAGTCTTAACTCTCCACTGGAAGGAAACGCCTTCTGAGAATGACACGGATATAGGCGACGTCTTAGACTCAGCGTTTTCAGGAGAGCCGTAAACAGTCAAAGTCGAACCTGTATCAATCTCTAAGTAGAGGTTTTCATCCTTACGAATTTCGTCATCGTAATATGGATTGTTAACAACCACATATCCTTCGTTAACACCGCTAACACCTTCAAAGAGGAGTTGTACCATAGCTTTGACCTGCGTTGACTTATCTCTTGGGTTATGTACCCAGTAGAGTCTCACGGTCTCACCCACAGCAAGAGTGTTAAGCAATGAGTAAGTGGTTGGTATCCCCGGCGGAAGACCCAAGGTTACGGAAATATAACCCGTAGACGAGGTCGGGAACCAGCTAGTGTAACTGCCCTGGTAAGAACCTCTAATACGGAAGTAGTAAGTTTGTCCCGACTCAAGCTGTTGGATAATCTTTGTAGTACCCTGATTAGCGGCTTGCGTAACCGTAGTACCTTCTGTGCTATCAAAGAGAGTCGGATCGTTTACAACATACTGAATTTCATAAGTATCGGCAGCGAACTGCTTCCAAGTAAGAGAAATAGATGTGGAGCTGATAGCCGTAGCCTGAAGTTCAGAAGCAGATGCTCCCTTATCGTTGGAATAGTAATAAACCGATGAAGACCAGTTCGACCACTGACCCCATAAACCTCCCGGATACTGGACTCTTGCCCTAGCCATAATCTGACCAGTATATGAGCCAGTACTAAGAACGACTCTGGTATTACAAAGAGTTTTAGTGAAGGAGGGGTAGCCACCATCAGTGGTAGCAAGTATGACGTTACCACTGGACTGTCCATCAGCAATTTCGTACTGTATCTTAGTAGTAGTTGTCGGGTAGCCTGTGATAGTAAGCCTTACGTCAGAACCGTTACCAGATGCTGCTGCACTGGAGCTTAACTGTACAGAAGGAGGTGTATCGAGAACTGATTGTAGATCGAAGGTTTTACTGTACTCCTTAACTCCGGTAAAGTAATAGCCAGTATGGGTCGTAGTGGTCTTAGTTTTTTTCTTCTTCTTTCCAGAGCCTGTAGTCGTAGTCTTAACGGTTTCGTAAGAATAGGTCTTGGATTCTGGTTTAATGAAGAAGGTTACCTTGGTAGCAGTAGAATCGATGGTATGTGTTGTACTTACAGGATAGTGCGTATTGTCAAGAGTAGATACTGAATCAGTACGAACAGTCTTACCTTTAGCATCAACCCTGTACACATGCCATACGATTCTAAACGATTTAACAGCTTCGATAGCCTTCACCTTACCGCTACTTTTTATAGCAAGCTCATTTTTCTTGTTACGCTTGTATTTCTTCATAGAACACTTATTCCACTCAGCGATAAGCTCGTTGGGGTTAGCAGCATTCCTACGAAGTTTAAGACCTGTAATCTTAGGAGCGCTTTTGTCGACCATACTATCGACAAGTATGCCAGCAGCCATAATTAAGCCCTCCCTTCTATTACAGTTGCTCTGATAAGTGTCTCTATTGCAGAGTGAATATTGCTACCATCATCGTAGGTAACACCATTCACGTTGTAATTGTTACGTGGCATATTAGCGATGTCCTTACTTAAAGCCTTAAGCTGTCTTACAACATCTGAATTTGGGCTTCTATTTTGATTAGCGTTCATGGTGTTCATAAGAGCGTTAATGTTGGCGTTAAGTCCCACAGATTGCTTTCCAAATAAAGCATTGATATCAGCCGCTGTAGCGTATACATTGCTGGTGTCAATGACGGGTGTGATAACTGGGATAGCATCAGTACTTAAGAGGTCTGCTACAGTAGTGAGAGCTGACTTAGCCGTGTCGATAGCTTTCTCGGTCATCACAGATGAAGTTTTAGCAACAGCCTTTGACATGTTGCCAATACCCTTAATCATACCCTCGCCAAAACCTTCACCAATCCACATAAACTCTTTAGAAGGAGAGTTGATCTTGGCTTTAGCTTTGGCTGCAGCGATAGCTCTAGCAACAACAGCAGCCGCAGCTGAGGCGATTCTACTAGCCATAGAAATGATACCCGAGCGCAAACCAGTCATCATACTAGAACCAATCGAATGGAAACTATGTATACCCCTCGTTGCCGCCGATCTAGCCGATGTTACTACCGACGATACGGCTGACGCTACTCGACCAGCCATGCCGGAAATACCCGAACGAAGACCTGTCATCAATGATTTACCCGCAGATGTAAACTGAGAAACCTTCGACCGTATCGTAGTTACCCATTTAACAACGCCAGAATTAATAGACTGTTGTGTTGATGATATTCCGCTCTTCACAGCAGTTATAAGTCCTTGCATCAAACCTCTACCGGCTGAACCGAAGGATTTGCCTTTGAAAGCGTTGGTAAGTTTATTAACGATGCCAGACATCGCTTCAGTAAGACCGCTTGTCTTGCCAAGTCCTAGAACCAAGCCTTCTACAACCCCATTACCAATCCTTTCAAAGACCTTGGATGGAGAATTGATTTCGAGCTTATCTTTAGCACCTTCCTCGGTAAGACCACATACTTCCATGATAGCATCAACCGGCAAACCACTAGTTTCTGCTATCTTTTTAGCCATTCCCTCGGTGATAGGACCGCCAAGATCTATACCATTCTCCTCTGCAGCCTTCTTTATCTCGTCGCCGAAGAGACTATTCATCAAGGATTCTGAAACGTTTATATCGCCATTTTGAAGTGAGTCAACTAGCTTATCAACTTCATCTGTGACCGGATCACTAATCACGCCTTTAGAGTTCTCTTCAGCTGATTCGTGGATCTTATTAAACCCTTCAATAGTAGCCTGATTAACTTTCTCGCTACCTTCTTTAGTCTTCTCCTCAGCTTCAGCCCAAGCTTTCTCAGTTTCAGGTCCAAATGAGGCTGAACCGCCTCCGCCAGTGTCGTTAGGGTCTCTCTTCTGCCCGAGTGACGATGGACCGAATCCTTTCTGATCAGCGTAGTTCAAGCCACTGTTAACCATTCCCGGGAAAGATAACGAACCTTGTAGACCAGCAAGTCTCAGTAACCACTCAAATATCGGAGTATCACCAAAGAATTCGGTAAAACCTTGTTGTAAGAAGTTGCCAAATGCATTGACCAACTTATGAGCAGCGCTCCAGAACGGACCACCTTCAGCAACTAATAAATCAGCAGCGTTGTCCATAACTAACGTTACAGTATGTACGATAGCTGTTACAGCAAAGTCGGCAGTCTCTACAAGACCGACGATCAATGCCTTAAAGATGGTCTTACCAGTTTCAGAAATCTTCGGAGCGTTCTCTATTACGGCATCGCAGAAAGCTAGTATAGCATCTGCCGCACCTCGCTTAAGGTCTTCCTTAGACTCAGACACCCCGTCGGCCATAGAGGTAATAGTATCAGAAATGCCCTGTTTGACTTCTTCTTTATGATCACTAACAGTTTTAAGGCTAGCAACAAAACCGTCAGCAAGGTCTCTCATACCTTGGCCAATCTTGGTGAGACCTTCTCCGATCTTTACAACTCCGATACCAAAGGCTGCAGCACCAAGGCCAAACATAAGAGCAGCTCCGCCCACTTGAAGCATTCCGACTGCAAGGATTTCCAAACCAGTTCCAAGTACTGGAAATTGACCAAACAACCACGATACGCCAGCTATAGCCGCTAGTGAAACAACTAAAGCGGCTAAGGCTGGGCCAACTGCGTAAGATGCCGGTGCGAATACTCTCATAGCCGCAGCCATGATTAGTAAAGCACCTGCTACAACAACAAGATTCTTAGCTCCATCTCCAAGATCTTTTAGCCATGCTACAGCGACACCCAAACCAGCCGCAGCCAACGCAAGCTCAATTAAGAACTCTGTAATAGCTGTCTTAGCCTGGATTAATTTGTTATTGTCCATGTTACCAAGTTTTTCAACAACCGGTAACAGGGCTTTAATAGATTTGGTTAGAACCATGAGGGTGATTGCCATAGAAACAATCCCGCCAAAACTTCTACCGCTCTTACCTGCAAGGTTGGTAGCTTCACCAAGAGCAAGCAATAATACGCCTACTGCTATAACACCCTTCTTAACATCGGTACCTTTGCCAAGATTACCGATTTCTACAACAACACCAGCTATTTTCGCTACAGCAGAAGCTAGTGCGTATACAGTAGCCGCTGTACCAATGGACATAACATCGGCAAATTTACTTAAAGCTACAGTGAGACTGCCTAATGCGATAGCTGCCACAAGCATGATAACAGCTGCCTGTCCTGCCTCTCCAAAGGTAACCTTGGCTTTAGCGAGCATTACAAAGGTTTTTACCAATAGCGATATGCTAACACCAACCGCTAAGATAACGGATGCTAATCCAGCACTCTTGCCAAGCTCTTTAATGGTTTCCCCTAACGCTGTGCCTAATCTACTAATGGTGTTTCTAAGGGTCGCTGTCACCTCTTTAACACCTTCCTCGGCCTGGTTAACTTGTGCCTTCTGTGGAAGTAATCCGATAGCCCGAACCAGTAACGCAACGGCACCGATAACCATAGCCATAGAGAAAGCTACACCGTATAACTTCTCTGTTTCTACTCCAGATAAGAGTAGTAAAGAAGCACTAATAGCAAGGATGGACTTAGCCAGAGCCCACACTAAATCAGCCTTAATCTGATCCTGATATTTGGTTATAGTTCCTGCTAAAGCCGACAATACGCCTGAGATTTTATCAGGAATAGCTTTTACAGAATCAATTGGACCCTTCAAACTCTTAATTAGATCAACCATTTTGAGTAAGAGATAAATCGATGCAAACCCCTTAGCCCATCCGATAGCTCGATCTAAGTTTATACCTGCTAAGCCATCAGCCAAACCTTTAACAACGTATTCAACGGTTTTCTTAATTGTCTGGTATACTGTTGCAGGACCTTCTTTGAAGCTATCAAAGATTCCAGTAACATCTCCAGAAGCATCCGCTGACGCTCCAGCAAGCTGTTTAATCTTCCCTTTAAGGCTATCAACCATATCGCCGATACCACCAAAAGGATCTCCAACATGGTCTGATGCGGCTGAGAAGAATTCCCTCACTTTACCCGTACCGTCAATAAGAAGGTCGATAAGGGTAGCTAAACCTTCTGACACAACGTTGATAAAGTTTAAAGCATTATCTTGTGTGAAGAGATTTGATGCTGCATCGGACGCATTGCCCATAGCACCCGTTAACAGTTGTAATCCGTTAACAAAAGAGCCAACAATTAAGTCTCTAAGCTGAGATAATGTTGTGATGAGGTGCTGTACACCAGTCAAGTTTCCTAAAAGACCACTAAGTTCTCTAACTTTTTCCGGTATTCCGGTTATGAAAGTCATGAAAGTATTAAAAGCTTTGCCAGCACCAGTCATGATAGTCTCAAGAGGCTTAAGCTTCTGTACATGTTTTCCAAGGCTACCTAAATAGGAACCTAGACGTTTCATATACCGTACAACCGTCATAGTACCATTTCCAACTTTTACTAAAATGTTTCGTAGGGCTATAAAAGCCCTAGTATAAGCATTAGTATCTTTAGAGTAGTGGTAAAGCTCGATTAGTTTAGCACCAATCTTACTGGCGGCGTTAAAGATAAAGTTTAAGAAAGACTTAAGAGCGGGTTTAAGTAGTATTTTATAAAATGCTGAGGTAGCAGCCGCTGTCATCTTAACAACAGCAATCATACCACCGATAATATTCGCAAGTTTATCAGATGTAGTCGTCGCTTCTTTCGTAGCCTTAACCTGTTTAGTAAGCTGTGTATTTAAGTTCTGTTGGACAGACTTACGACGACGCTCTTCAGCGGCAAGGTCTTCCTGAGTTTCCTTATGTCGCTTCTCACATCCTAATAATTCATTAACTCTATTTTGAACTTTCGCATAGGATACGTCTATTGCGTGAAGTTCTTTGACACGTTTATCGCCATTTCCATAATCACCATTGATTACTTCTTTGGCAAGTTTGTTAATGTCGTATAAAGGCTTCTTAGCAGCTTCTGCCTCTTCCTTAAGTTCCTTCATATACGACGTATAGTTACGATCTTTGAATCCCTTAGACCATTTGTTAACGGCGTCTGAGATTCCAGTAAGAGTTTTAGTGAAACTCCCGGGAAACATCTCTCTTACGGTACGACCGGTTTTAAGAGCGATACCGTACATCCCATAAAAGATGTTAGTAATGGTATCAGCGACTTTGGTAACCCAAGAGAAATCCAAGCCGTTGATAAACTTTGCAAGTTTTCCTGATACAAATCCTATGCCACTAACTATCTGTCCAAGAAATCCTTCTTTTGAATTGCCTAAAGCAACATGTACTTTATCAACTGCAGGTTTAATAGCATTAAAAACGTCTCTAAGATGATCAAGAGAAGGTAGAGCGACATCCTGCCCAATTCTCTTAATAGCGGCTTTCATATTAGCTAACGAACCTGTAAAGGTCTTGTTAGCATCCTTGGCATGTTCTCCAAACGCCTCGTACATCGCTTTCGAGAAGGTATTAAAATCGATTTCTCCCTTGCTGACCATCTCCCGAATCTCAGCTTCAGTCTTACCAAGCTGTTCGCCAAGAATCGCTGCGGCATTAAGACCTCTGAACGAAAGCTGATTAAGCTGGTAAGCCATTACCTTACCCTGTCCAGCTACGGCGGTGAAGACATCCGCGATATCAGTAAAGGTCGCGCCAGTCATAGCTGCTGTACCAGCAACCGCTAATAGATGTTGAGTCATTGTGTCGCCAGCTTCAACGCCCGAGGCACCTAACTGAGCAGCCGCTCTAGCTGCTTCATCGAAACCATAAGCTGTTCCGGTAACAGCAGCGTCAACAGCGTCTCTAACTTTCTCCCAAGACTGCCCAAGACCTTCGACCATGAACTGAGCCTGAGAGATGTCCATAGCTCTTTGAATACCACCGTGAACTAATGGGTCGTAAACGGCATTAACCATTTTGCTACCAAAACTCTCAACAGACGAAATCATCTTGTTGAAGATTCTGGTGGTAATCATACCAAGCTTAGAAAATCTATAAGCGATCTGGTCTACATTCTTACCGAGATTCCCGATAGAGTCTTTACTTCGCCCTACAAGTGTTCCCAGTTTCGATAAGCTCTGCCCGGTCTGTTCAAACTTAAGAGATTGCTTTAGTTTCTGGATAGTTGATAAACTCTGGGCAACACCAGACTCAAACTGTTTGTTTTTAAACTGCGCCTCAACAACGAGGTTTTCTACATTGTTCCCCAAGTAATATCACCTACCTTTACTAAATGGGCTTGAAGTTCATCGAATATCGGATGAAGAGCGGGGTTAATATAGTCAATACCCGGAACATAGCCACCTGTACCGGTACCATGTCCGTATTGCAGAGCTAAAGCAACGTTGAACCAATCTTTTACGACATTGTTATTAAGGAAGGAAAGGGTAGCTCCTTCATCATCAATTCGGATTTCATAAGTCCAAGCATCTGCTGTGGCTCCGGTTCGTTTAGGAGTTGCTGCTTGTAAAGCGGCTACCCCTTTGTTTCCAGCTTCTGTCATGTAGTGGATATACTTTAAGTTCTTCATGTATAAAGCCATTTCTTTAAGGCGTTTTTCAACCTTATCATCAGACTTTACTTCTATGTGAACGTATTCATTCATCCTTTAGTACCCCACATTTTACGACGCTCTGCATTTAGTTTAGCGTAGTAAGCTTCTGTTTCTGCTTTGCTCATCTTTTCCGGTGGGGCGGCCTTAGCCTGGCAATACCTGATTAAAGCCATTAATCTGTTAAGATGCCACTTCTCGCATTCTTTAGGAATATTGAGATTGAACATCAGACAGTATAGTGTTTCACTGGTAACAAACTCGCCAGACGTATTTCTAGGACGCCCATGGAAAGTGGAGGCAGTCATAGGGCGATCCATATACTCTTTGATGTCAGTAGCGTTCTCTTTCGTTAAACTATGATAAAGCAACGGATTCACATTCTGAGTCATGGTCATACATTTCACGTATTCACGAAACTCAGGGAGAGTTAACTGCCTGCCGATAAAGGGAGTACAAAATTTTGACTCCCATTTTGAAATTGAGACAAGGGAATGCTCAAGTTGAATAGTTGTTTCTTTTAAATTTATAAATTCATGAGAGGAAGATTTATACAAAGTTGACGCTGGAACCGTGAGAGTAAGCATTCCCTTGCCTCCTAACTAAAGAAAATTTGCTTATTTTACAGGTACGATTTCTCCTGCATTAGAGACCACACCGTTGACAAATTCTGTCGCAGCTTCGGTATTTGTGGCCAGCAGCACAAAGAGATCTGAATAAGCTCTGGTAGATTTAAATTTATTTCTAAGTTCCTCGGACTTATAGAAGTACTTACCGTCAAGACTCATCTCTCCATAGCTCATGAGAAGGATTTCCTTAAAGAGATCCTTAAGCCGTTTAGCATCCTGCGCTGAAACGATCTTCTTGACATACTCTTCAAAGCCGTTATTGTCCATTTCCATTTCCATCACTTCGGCCTGAGACAAGTCGAACATGAATTTTTCGGTTCTTTCGTTTCCGTTATAATCTTTGTAAGTTAATTCTTTGATATACATGATTTGCCCCTTTCTTAAAAAAATAGGACTTCCACGTTATGCGGAAGCCCCATACGAGTATCAAATATTAGTTTACGGAGTAGAATCATTCCCACCAGCAGCTGCCTGTAAGATAGATGCTACTTCTGCCGGGAAAGGCATACGTGCGTCATCTTCATCGGTGCCATAGAGAACGTTCTTAATAGCGGTCATCTGAGCATCAGTGAACTTAGTAGAGTCGATCTCCAAGTGAGCAGTTGGCTTAAAACCCTCAACCGGTACAGGAACAGTAGAGACTTCCCAGCTCATTGCTGTTGCTTCAGGCGAATCGTTTACAGTAGTACGAGTCTTCTCAGAAGGTGATGCTGTAGCACCATAGATAAGATGGATTGTATAACCGTAATCATTGTACTCAGTATCATTACCGATAATGGTCTGATAAGAGAATCCAAACGGAGCTCTCTTCTGCTGTCCAATGTTGACACCATCCATGAGCGCACTCTTACCGTCAGAGGCAGAAAAGCCGTCAGGATAAGTGTATGCCTCGATAGTAGCGTTGAAGTCCTCTGCAGATCTTAAATCGAGGTATTTGGTATTATCAGCGTAAATAGGGTTGGATTCAGCGCCAGAAGGTCTTTCAGTTACGCCGGTAAGACCATTCCATGCTTCACCATTATCATATGCACCAGCGGAAGTATACTTATAGTAAACGCCATTGCTGACACCTGTTTCGTAAAGTCGTTCGGTGACTTTATCCCATTCTAATCTCATAGTATTTCTCCTTTACCAATAAATGTAGAAGACATCGTGATTCAGTCCATCTGCCGTATAATGTCTTCCTTCGTTACAGTATTGAAACATTTCGGGGATAAGTTCGACGGCCGGTTCTGATGGATTTCTACTGATGACCATGATTTCGTAACCAAGCCGTCTAACGTATTTAAGATTATCCGCCGGTATCGAATCTCCAGAAGACCTTTGATACCTTATACATGGATAAGACATCTTAAGGCTTTCTGGAGGCTGGAAATACACATTTTCATTTCCTATGATTTCGTGGAGTATTTCCGATAATTGAAGGCGTCTACTTTCAATCTGATTGTTCATTGTAGACACCTCCAATCGACAGTACCAATCTCGGATAACGAGGTTTTACGCTTTTGACCGACCACCTAAAGCCGTCAATCACAACGTATTTAATGTAGGCGTAATGCTCAAAGGCGTAAGGATCAGCAAGAATCTGTATCTCACAGGACAGCTCAATGTTATCATTCACCTCAACTCCTCTCCTCAGGCTTGTGAGGTTTAAACTGTCGCCGTAATAGTCACGTTCTACTTCCACAGGCATCCACACGTCGGGAGCAGTCTCTTCTGTTAGAACATAGCCCACCTTGCCATAAAACTTAGCCATGAGAATTTCCTTTCATTTTGATGTTAGCCTTCGGGATCTTCTTCCGGGTCTTCGTCAGACTCTGCAGGAGGTTTGTACCCTTTTGCGATAGCTACATTGATGATCTGTTCGGCAACTGTTCTACCGTTAGATTCACCGTCGAGAGCTGCGGACACATCGCCCACAAGCCCTCTGATGGATTTGGAAGTTGGCTCTCCGCCAAGAGTTGTTACAAGGATTTCTAAAGCTTTCCTAATGCTCATCTTGTACCTCCTTTGTTAGTTAGGCAGTTACATCCTCCTCGATAGCGATAGCAGACCACAGCTTTGTAAGAGCACCGGAGCATCTGGTCTCAAGCAGGCTCTTCTGCTGGTTGAAGTCGATATCAAACTGTGTAAAGTGTGTTACTTCGCCACCCTTTGTATGACCCAGAGAGTAGTCAGCCAGGTTGCAGATGATAGCGATGAGCTTCTTGGTCTTCTCGGTTCCGTTGATAGTAGCGGTACGAGTCTTGTCAGCAAACTGTTCGGCTGTATGGATAGCACCAACGTTAAGAGCTGCAGCCAGTTCGTTCTTGCTGGAGAAGATTCTACGGCCGTTGCGGTCTCTGGACAGAAGCATTACGTTGAGCATATGAGGAGTAATGAACATATCAGGAGTACCTGTGCCTTTGAAGTTCTCACGTGCATAGAGAACGGTCTGGATCATGGATTCAGCCATGATGTAGTTCTCACCGAAGTATCCTTCAGTCTCGCTGCCCTGAATCTCGGGATCTGTAGTATCAAGATCTACATGTATGGTGTACAGGTCGTCATCATGCCAGATAGATCTGATATGTGTCTCGAAGATCTTGTCATCGGACGATTGAGCACGGCCATCACCAATCATGATAGCTGTAGCCAGCTCTTCGTTCAGCATCATCTTGTCGATGTTAAAGAGGTAGTTTACATAGTCAAAGTCTGTGATATCGATGATATCATCCCTGTGCAGGGAGTTACGAACATAGATAGTCTGAGGATCGGTTGTTCTACGAGCAAACTCGAAGTTGCCAGACAGGGATTTCTTCCGGCCCTTCTGATAACCCTTTGCACGAAGCTCGTCCAGTCCACGAATGTCGAGATGGCTGGTTCTGATTCTGGAGATGGGGCTCTTATGAACCTTGTTCATGACTGTTGTGATCCAGCCCTGATCAGAAGTGATTAACTCCGGGGTCTTGCTGCCGGATACTTCCTTGTATTCCGGGAATACAGCTTCAAGTCCGAAATGGTTCTCTGTTGGTGATGTAGTAAAACCACCTACAGCGTCAGCTGCGTCGGAATGCATCAGTTCGTTCTGCTCGGCATAAATCTTAAATGCGTTCTGGAAAGAACCTACACCACGGTCCTTAGCCATTTCCATAATCATTTCCTGGTCAGCGTGAGAGATGAAGTTACCTCTAGCCTGCTCTGCACCAGTATCAAAAGTATTGTATTTCATTTCAGTTTCTCCTTCCGAATGTTTAACTTCTTTTTCTTCCTCGTCGGCTTTGCCGGATTCGAGGGCTTCATTTACTACAAAAGTGAACAATCTCTTCTGATCGTCGTTTAAAGTTTTATAGATCTTTTCCGGATCCATTTCGCCTTCTTCTTTCCCTTCTTCCTTCTCTTCCTTCTTTTCCTCTTTTTTACCTTCTTCAGGTTCGTCAGAGTGGAAGAAATCAATGCCATCATCAAAGAAGATTACAGCTTCATCGTCTAATACTTCACCTTCACCATCGCTGTGAGCCAGATAGACATTTTCAATCCTGGCTCCGGGATTAGCGGCACCAACGACAAGGCTTACTTCTTTAATTCGGCCATGAACAACGTTACAGTCCTGATGAACAAGTTCCCCTGCCCATATAGACATTCTGGTAATATCGCCATGCTTAAGAAGCTCTCTTGCCTCATCAGCTTTGGCACTATGATTAAGGAAGCCATAGCCGTATGTCCCCTCATCTAAGTTTCTAAGAAGCATCTTTCCCAGAACATTAGAAGGGTCGGAGTGATTGTGTCCCCACATTAACGGGACAGTTTCACCCTCATTGTCAGCGAAGGCTCCATGTTTGATGACTCGTCCGTCTGCACATTTAACGTCGTTTTTCGTAACCCAGCCGGAGAAATCACACTGTAATTCAGGTTTCGCCATTTTGATCTGTTCCTCCTTTTACTTTTACAGAGTCCTCCACAGACGGAGGATTCTCTGCCGCCTGCGTAGATTGGTCAACCGTGTTGATGTTCTTGTTAAGAAGCTGATCAGCTCTAGGATCATCAGACGGTACGTAACCAAGCTCAGCACGCACTTCGTTGGACGATACGACCTCGCTTTGTATGAGAGCTCCTCCGATGTTAGCAATCTCCTTAGCAGGTGTAAGCCTAAAGGGACTCCTGTAATACCGGATGGTCTGCCCTTGCGTACGTGCAGTTTTGGTCAGCCACTTCATGTTGATAGCATCAGCAATAGCGGCTAACACGGGGTCGATGGTTCGGTTATAGTAGTTAATCATCGTCTGCTCGTTCGCCGTGCCGTCAAAGATGGATTGGTGCATTCCTAACTGGTTGTATAACATGCTCGTTAAGTCTTTCACTTCTTCCCAAATCTTGTTTTCGACAGGACGGTTAAGCTGAGTGATTCTCTCCGTACCATCTGTATATGCAATTCCGTAATCGGAACTGGATAACTGTTGTTCGATGTCTTTACGACGTCGTTCAGCCTGAGCCTGTTTCTTAGGCGTCTTAACTAAATAAGGAAGCTGAATAATCAAATCCAACTTCCCATAATTAGCCCTTGACTCCACATAATCCAGCAAGTTCATCTTCCTGATAAGCTGCTGGAGAACTGAGTTAGGCTCGTTCATGATTAGAAAGAACGGGTTCTCGATAATGGCGGTACATTCCTTGGGATAGATACGTTCTTCTCGATGGCCGGTTCTTTCGTTGTATACTTGTACTTTTACATGTTCCGGATACCACTGGACAATCTTTGCAACTCTGGCAGAACCAATGTCGTAGATGTTAGTAAGTCGTGGGTCATCTGTAGCCTGAGTGATAACCAAAGCAATACAGCCTTCGTCAAACATAGAGATAATAATGTCTCTAATAAAGTCCTTGCCAGTCTGGTCGATATTTGCTCTGACAGTAAGCAAGTCGTTAAGAGCAGACTTACGTACTCCTACAAAGCGATGATTTTGATCCGGATCTGTATCTACATGTTCGATTGCCACCATGGAAGCGTCTACGGCTATACGATTGTAAATCGCTGACACGATAGACCGCTTGTTACTTGGTGACATCTGATATCTGTCGGGTCTGTGATATGACGAGTAGCCATACTCAACCCGGGCTTGCGGTGTGGGGTCTTTGTTGAAGAAAGCATTCCAAGCATGTTGTAGCCTGGATCCAAAACTAGGCATTGCTTAATCCTCACTTTCTGGTATACTGTTATTAGTAGCAATAAATAGCACTTAAACGGAGGTAGAAGTACTATGGGATATAGGGTTTATTCTGTAACAGAAGATGAGTCTGAATATCGTAGCACCCAAGTTTATGACACCTATGAAGAAGCCGAAGCCACCTTTTACAACGAGGACGAAGAGGATGGCGAATGGACCTACCTAGATGGTAAGCGTGTCATTGGTAATTGGATTGAAAGAGAAGACTAATCAAACATATCCAGATTTTCCTTATAAGCTATGAAAGCATCCATTAGAGCTGCGACATTATCAATCTTATGCTCATAGCGCTTTTTAAGCAGTTTCCGGTTACCATTAGTATCTTCAAGGGTGATACAGTTCCCCATCGTAAAGGACATAAGTTCCTCATCAAACAAGAGTAGTCTCTCTTCGGCGAGTTTCTTAAGTTCGCCAAGGGGGACTGATTCTGTTCTGGCACCTTGAATGACTTTCACAGTACCAAAAGGTCCATGCTCCAGTTCCCATCTCTCCACAAAAGCTTTTGCGTTGTACGGGTCGTAACCGAAGCAGTTGACATCATACTCGTTAGCTGTAATAAACTCATCCAAGTCTTCATAGACTTCCATCATGTTAAGAACCGTACCCTCAAGAACAATGAGAGAACCTTCTTTCATGAACTCGTCGTACTTAATTCTCATAGCAGCTGGAAGTTTGTGAAGAGTTAAAGAAGTGATGTAGGACCTGGTCTTAATGCCGAAGGAACCATCGCCAAGAGGGAATAGGAAAGTGAATGCACAGAAGTCATCACCCTGAGAAAGGTCAGCACCCATAGCACATTCCATCTGCCAGTAGTCCCTCTTCTCGTGACAGAAGGTTTCCTCGTAAGTAAAGAAGTAAGTATACCCCTCCATAGGGATACCGAATCTTTTAGCAAGGATGTCATTACGAGCGGCAGGTGCGTTCTCAGCTCTCTGCTTCTCAATCTCGTAAGTCTCGTAAGATACGGTCGCACCAAGATTAGGATTGGCTTTCAACCACATCTCAGGCATGTTTACTTCTTCAAGGTTGTCGAGTTTGTACCACCAGATAGACACGTTAGGAGCTTCATACTTACCTTTAAGGATGTCCATAAGCTCCATTTTGATGGTATCGCCAGCTCCATTACGGACTGTTCCCTCTGAACTCATAGCAATGATGAGCCAGTCATCCACCTTAGATGCGCCCTGCTCTAGGGCACCTATAACGTCCTCTCTGATGTCACCAGACAACCACTCATCGACAGTGGAATACTTGTTCTGTAACCCCTGAAGCTTGTTGATAGACATAGGTCGTACTTCAAGGAGAGAATTCGTTAAGAAGTTCTCAACGCCCTTCTTTGTGGATGCAAGTTTTTGTCTAAGTGCTTTGTTGCCAGTGGTGTTCTGGAGAGATCCTTCTGTAAGAAACCGGAAGAGCGGCCCACGAGCCCTGGTTATAGCAGTTCTGAAAGGAGATAGTATTTCTTCTGCTTGTTTCATGGTTGGAGCCGTGGTAATCTGATGAGTTGTAGTAGTGTCTACCGTCAGACCATAAGCCTGATGACATTCACCATATACAGTCTTAGCCGCTCCTCTGGCAACTATCAAGTATTGCTTGTTTCTTAGACGATGCTTTACCTGTTTCTTGATAAAGCGTCGTTGTGCTCTGTTCCAGACGTCTTCTTCTATAAAGTGGTACCAACCATAGACGTCCTCAGCCCAGAGTTTGAATGTCGGTAATAAGAAAAGATCGGAACCATCAGTCAGAGTAAGCTCGGCTTCACAGAACTTAATCCAACCTTCGACAGCCCGATCGTCATAGTAGTATCTAGCATCTTCTATTAACTTGTCGATGAGATTCATCTGCATAACAATAGTCTCACAGACAGGTATCTCACCTCTCATTACCGCATCACGAAATTGACCATAGTAGTAAGGAGTGGCAGTGTTAGATAATGCCATATAGAGTCACTCCTTATTCTTTCTTTTTATCGTCATTTTTCTTCTGATCTTTACGACGAGGTCTCTTGTTGAGAATATTCATGAAGTCCTCATAGTCATCGTAAAGCTTGATAGAAGTCGATACAAACTTTTCAACAGTGTTGACTTTATTAAAAGTATTCTTAATAAAGCGTTCGGTCTGAGATTTCTCAGTTTCGCTAAGAGACTGCAATGTCTGCCGCTGCCTGATACGCACAATGGCATCGTCTACTTCTTTTGTAGTGAACTCATCATGACGTTTAAGAATCTGTTCAGGAGTGGCATTATCAAGAAACTTCTTTCTTTCAGCCGCTGCAGCTTCCCTGGCGGCTTCGGCTTTAGCTTCCGCCCGTTCACGCTTACGCTCAGCTCTGGCCTCACTACGTTCAGACCTTTTTATCGCTTTCTCCACAGCTTTCTCTGCTCTAACTCTCTCACGTTCGGCTCTAGCCGCTGCACGCTTGGTTTTCTCTTCTGGAGAATTGTACTTCTCGATAGCCTGCTTAGCTTTTTCCCTAAGAGAGCCTTGCGTTTGAGTGAGCGTATCAGCATCGCCGTTCTTCCTACGACTGTCTAACTCTTTTTGTATTAACTGACGCCGTTTGTCTATTTCGTTAATACTCTTCTGAATCTCGGCTCTCTCTTTGGGGTCCTTGGTTTCTGTGAGTCTATCTCTAAGATCTTCTTTCCAGAATTGGGCCTCCTGAAAACTATTCCTAAGACTTTTGCTAGATTGTTTTTCGATAGCTTTTTCAGTTTTAGACCAATCCCTTGAACTACCCTCTCTATCGGTGATAGAGCCACGCTCTTCAGAGCCCGAGGTATCCTCGACATCACTACCATTTTTCTTCTGATACTTCTCAAGCATCTTCATGGCTTTCTCGTGACTACGTTCTTCTTTGTCCTTCTTAAGCTCGGCTTCGATCTCCTTAAGTCTTCTCTGATGTTCTTCACGCTCAGCCTTTAAGTCTTTCGTTTTCTGTTTCTGAGCAGCACGCTCATCATGAGCTCTCATATTCTCCATCATCTTAAGATTTTCCTCATGACGACGGGCTTCACGAGCAGCTTTGGCTTCTGGGGAGTTGTAGTTCTTAAGAAAAGATTTTGCCCTGTCTGCGATGGAGCCTTGTTTTTGGCCTTTACCAAACATCATTTGCTGTGTAACAACATTATTAACCGTCTGATTGTTAAGGTCTATTGAACGATTAGTTTCATTGATCATATGCTGTCGAATCATCTGCTCGATCGTGTCGAGATTGGCTCTAAGAGACGGATTATTAGAAGCACTTGCATCGAAGTCTTTGGAAGAACGCCTATTGAGTTCTTTATCTAACAAACTAAGTTTCTGTTTGGTATCTTCATACTGACGTTGCTGAGCTTCTGTACGATGTTTCTTTGGGATCTTGTTTAATTCGTCATGGACATCTTTTACTTCTTTGCGAGTAGACAGTAATGTGTCGTTATCCCATTTTTTATAAACATCTGAAGCTGCCCGACTCTGATTCTGACTCGCCCTATCTGACGATCCTTCCTTCTTTGTAGCAACCTCCGCCTCAGGAAGCTTCTTCTTTTTCTTCATGATAGAGCCGTAAGATCTGCCTTTAAGCTGGAGCGGATAGGGAGGACCGTTTTTCACACCCCATTTTTGTCCTAGACGTCCATGATGGACTAGAAAGTCTTGGTATTGTGTTCTCATTTTACATCTCCTATTTTGATGGCTCTATTATCTAATGCATCAAAGAATTTGATGAAATCGCCACCTGGATGATAGAAGTAGACTTTACCGGTTTTCTTTTCTACAGCATAGTAAGGGTCGTCAGAACTCTTGTCAACGCCTTTCGGTAAAGCCTCGACAATGTAATAATCATTATCGTAATCGAGCACCTGTGTCGGCACATGGTTCGGATGAACTTTTTTCACAGATGCTACTGCTTCTTTTGGTGTCATGGTCTCACCGCCTTCTTTATCATTTTTGGATTGATGTCTACGTTATCTAATCTGATATAGGTCGCATAGTCGGTGTGTTCGATGATCCTCGATAGGTCCTTATCCTTGTAGATCTTATTAGACTGAGCGTCGATAACCACGAACTTATCTCCAACAACCTCATAAGCCATCGAATGTCCGCCAGCTCCACCCTTCCACTGAACAGAAAAGTTACCTCTGGCACCATTACCCTGTTTGGTGATTTCATCTTGGATTTCTTTCAGATAATCACCGTTAGAATTGGACGATCTAGTAATGGATACCATCTTAGATTTAGGATACCACTGGAAGAATTGTCCTGTCATCTGATCATTCGGAGTCTTGTTGGCCATAACGTCATAACCTCTACGACGCATATCATAAGCAGTAGTACAGAAAGTACAGTTATGCTTATACGAATCGTTAAAGGTCTTAAAACCGGGGTTGATCATAGCAACATCCTGTGGTATGGTCATCTCTTTTTGTTTTAGCCTAAAACCAGTTTTCGGGTCAACACGGGTGTTAGATTCGATTTGCTTAAGAAGGGCTTTTTCAAGTTTTTCAGCGGAACGATTGTCGGCAAGCAGCTTTGCGTTTGATATGTCGGTTATCAACAAAAGAGGAAAAATAGGAGTTAGTACTGCCGACGCAGTCAACGCCTTTTTCGTATTTTTCTTCTCTAATTTTGCCCTGGCATCCGCCTCCATTAGGCTAATGTTTTCACGAGACTCTTCTTCAGCAAGCATTTTCTTGAACTTATTCCATTCAGCCTTGGAAATGTCAGCTTCGGAAAACGGCTCGTGAACTGTCCCTTTCCGATCTTTCATCATCTTCTTATACTTCTGGTTAGAAGCACCGAGAGGATAGGGAGGACCATTCTTCACACCCCATCGCTGTCCAGGACGTCCATGATGGACTAAGAAGTCTTGGTATTTAGTAAACGCTTTCATTTTGCTATTCCTCTTCGCCCTCATTCGTGGAATCAGGATCACATTCGACTAAGAGCCTCCACTCAAGCTCAGCTATCTGGCTCTCAAGAGAGGTTAAGACTGCTGAAATGGTTGGCGGGTCGAATGTCTGACGAACTTTGAGCTGAATATAGGTTTTCACCATGTTGAGAGTTGGACCTTCGTCCATATAGTCGTCCCAGAAGTCGTTTTTGTCTTCGACAGTAAAGCCATCCTCTGGTCCAACGCCTAATTGCTTAAGCGTAGAGAAAGCCATGTTGATCTGGGTTAGGATGTCTTCGTCGAAGTGAGTGTAATCAGCTGGGATTCCTAGGAGTTTCTTTATAGAAGTTAGAATTGAGTCGTTCATCTTATCTCACCCTTTTAACTTTCTTGGTTACCATGCTTTCTTTTGGATTTAGAACTATCAGTGGATAGTAATATCCAGAAGAATAGTCTTCAGGATCGACAATCGCACGATAACCTTTCTTGTAATACTTATCGTAGAACTTCTTAGACTTTTCGGGGTCGTATAAGACATCATGAAGAAACTTAGATACCTTTTCCTGATTATCCGCAGCATGATCAAACATCCATCTTTTATTGTTTGACGGATCTTTTAACTCGCTATTAAGCTTGTGATAATGTTTGCGGACATTAGCTATTTTCGTCTGTTTCCAAGCTTCTTTTACATCGTCGTCGCCATATTCTCGGATCGCATCCTTGATAAACTTCTCAGCTCTGGCAATCTTAATTCGTTCCTTGGAAGTGTATTCGTACAAATATACGTCTTTTCCCTTGTTAGACAGGGCATTCGCTTCAGCGTCGTTCTTATAGACTCTTCTGTCCGTTTCTGTAACACTGACGTATTTACGCCGATTGTCCAAAGACTCCTTATCCGTACTACTATAGCGATAAAGGGATTTGTCTTTTTCGAGGTAGTCATTAAAGATGCCTTTGTGTATACCAGCCGAATGAAGCTCTCGTTTTTCATTCTTAGTTTCTTCTTTATCCTTCTCAGATTGTCGTGAAAACTCTTTCTTTAACTCTTTTGTCTGTTTCCGGGTAAGCTTTTTCTTCATTACTGAACCGTAGGACTTACCCTTTAGTTGGAGCGGATAGGGAGGACCGTTTTTCACACCCCATTTTTGTCCTAGACGTCCATGATGGACTAGAAAGTCTTGGTATTGTGTTCTCATGACTTCCTCCAAGGGCAGGTATCGTTGGGTTTGCGTTCTGTTACGACGTTTGTTCTGAGAATCGTATCGTCACCATAGTGGATGGCGTTGTGGGTAGCGTGTTTTACACAAACTAAGAACTCAGGATTCATCAGAGCGTTCGAAGCATGGTAGATGTCTTCCATCGTTATAGGATTCATATGGTGGATGATGATCTTTCCATGGATTTCGTAACCGGGCAAACCCATATCACAGCCCAGATCTCTTACTATTATCTGGTCGCGGAGTCTTCGCCATTCGGGAGACCGATAGAACTTCTGGTTCAAATATCTTTCTGCTCCAAAGGTCTGTTCGGCGACCTTGTTGTCAAGTTTCAGGTAGTTAAAGCGTTCTTCAAAGGTCGGAAGGGTGATAAGTTCAGTATATGTCCTCATCATAGTCCTCCTCTTCGTCCTCTTCGCCTTTGTAGATCTTCATAGCCTTAATTACCTCGGCGTATAGTGCGGAAGATTCTTCTGCTTTACGAATGGACTCGGTCTTTGCGATGACTAACTGTTTCTCGTGCTCTAAGATTTCCAATTCAAGTCTGGCTTTAGTTGTTCCAAGCTTGAGATAGTGGCAAATCTCTGCAGAAGAAGCTGTTCCATCACGCATACGCTGCTCACAGCAGTCAATAGCGAGTCCAATCATTTGTTGCTCTTTTGCTTCCGGCGACATAGCAGGACGCTCAGCACGTTTACCCACACATGTCACCTCCTTTTGATTAGTTTAGTGTGGTATAGAATATAAGTCAGAAACATTCCAACAAGGCACGAGAACTTTGTAATCACTTTTTGGAGGACATTTGACACAAATTTCGACACCGATTTTTAGAAAAGAGCTCAAAGAAAAACCTATAACGAACGAACAATGTATAGCAATTAACTAGTTAGTCCCCATGCCCTGGTGGAATGTTTCTGAAAATATAATTGGGGTTTTAACCCCCGGAGAAAAATATAAGGACGCCGCGATGCAGGGAGGGGGCGGGATTCGGGGTACCCCCTCCCCCCTATCAAGGCTGTGTCACCTTAATGTAATTTCCTGTTAAATTGTACTTAATAATCTCATCAATCGCTCTTTCAACTTCATCTTCGTATTCTTTATTTGTTAAATTCGGAGAAAGTCTTGCAATTCGACCTAAATACGAAGTGGAATGGTAATTATTTCGCTCATCATACTCGTACCATTCTTCAAAGTTTGTAAAAGGATTGAAAGGATTATCAGAAGTTGATAACATTGCAATCATTACTTTCATTCCTTTCTTTATTCACGAGCAATCTTATTGATCGTAGATACTGAAACATTGTAACGTTTAGCTAATTCAGCTTGTGTTACTTTGTTGTTGGGGTTAGTAAGTATGGCGTGTATACTAGCCCTCTGTGCAGGTGTTAATGTCTTACTATTAGTTCTTGGTGTTGCTCTTTGTCTAATCATGTCTTGATCAGAGTTATCAATAATCTCTCTAAGCATGGACTTAGTAACAGCACCAGACTGAATTGCTTCCCATTCACGATCTGTAATCTCTGTAATACGAGGCTTACTCTGTGTACCTATAAGATGAGAACGTGCGTCTGCTATAGCTATAGACCGCATCTTCTTCTCCTCTTCTTTAGTCATGTCTGGATTGGCCTCTTTTTTAGCAGCAATCACTTTAGACGCTACAAGTTGAGCCTTACGTTCTTTAGGAGAGTGGGCTATAGCAGCATTAAGTTTAGCCTGTAACGATTCTACTTCAGCTTTGTAAACACGACGGGCTTCTTTTGAATAGGGGATACTCTCTATATGGACCGACTCCAGTCTGGCCCTATCACCTAATGCTTTAAGACTATTAGCATAGTCAGCATAGGCTTGTTCCATCTTAGTACCACCCTTCCCATCAGACGTTAGTTCATAGGCGTCCTTAGCCCAGTACATCTTGGTGGATTTATAGGTGTTGGGTATCTCTTTGTCGCTATAGGTCCCGTCTTTATTTCTTTTGTTATGGGTCTTGTTTGTAAACTGGAACTCCTTCTCCCCGGTTTCAGGATTGATCTTATAGGGCCGGTTGGTGTCTATTTCAGGAGCCATGTAGGGGGACTTTGCACGAGAGATGATAGTCGATGATCCACCCGGACGTCCGTTAGAAGCGGTGTTCTGATATTTACGCTTCAACGCCTCTATCTGATTCTCTTCATAGCTACGCCTCCAATCGAGATTATGCTTTTCAGCGTCTATTACTACCATGGAATGTTTAGTAGCTTTAATAATTTCTTCAGTAGTGGCGTGCTTAATGGTCATATCCGTGATAAGATTTGTAACTCGACCCATCTCAGCCTGTTTATGGAATCCAGTATCAGGACCGACACGAGGCATACCTTCGTAAGCAGGATACTTTTCTTTAGGCTCGAAGTCTATTAACTCCTTAATAGCTTTCGTTGCCTTAATCTTATTACCTCTAGTAGGAATACAAACTACAGTATCACCATCAAAGTCTGCACCAGATAACTGTTGTGCTACTTCTGGATTAATACCCACAGCGTGTGCGGCGTTACCTATTAATCTTCTAGCTTTAGGATTGTTATTGTTAACAGTAACGATAGCAATCTCGAACGTTCCACCGTGTGGATATCGTACAAGAGCCAATTCCTCACCCTGTTCATAATTCGGTGCATAGATCTCATTAGGTTTATTCCAAGGCATAGGAAGAATAACATGACTCGCTTGCCGATCAAACGCCTTAGCCTTGAGATGAACTGCTGCTGAATCGCAATCATCAGCAAAAGACCGCATCAGTTTTTCTTTGAGAACGGGATTGGTAAGAGCCTGAATCTCTTCAAACTCTTTCACTTTATCTCTATATGTGAGGTCTAATTGTTTCTTAGCAGTAGCTAAATATTGTTTAGATAAGAACTGTGCAGAAAGATTCTTTGACCACTTCTCCCAGTCTTCATCTTCGTTAACGATGTTGATGGGGGACTGATGTTCCTTTCCATCGTCTCCAACATACGTCTTTTGTTTTACAATAGCACCGAAAGGATTATCGACATCAACATCACCGGTGACTTTATCAGTCTTCAATCGCTTAAGAACTTCATGATCAGCATCTTCTCCGATCATAGGTGTGCCCCTATGCTTATTAGTGTTAAATATAATATCGATACCTGGTGGGAAGTCCTTCTCATCAGCATACATCGCCATGCCTTTAAGATAGTGGGTGTCATCAACTGCGACTCGGACTTGAGAATACCGGTTTCCACCCATCGATAAGTCTTTAGCGCTTGGCCTAAGCTCCAACACACCGTCCTTATCTACACCACCATCTTCGTTGTATCGAATCATGATACGTGATGAGTCAATACTGACGGGTGGGGCTTTCTTCTTAATCTCACCACCATCCGAATACACATCCAATATGGTTGCTACTTTTTCACGATTAGCATTAACTTCTTTCCACGGTACATCATCTTTGGTTAATACCTGGATCGATGTTTTGTGTACAGGATTAGTAGCTTGTGGAACGGATAAATGGTGTATAGTATACCCTTGCTGTTTAAGTTCTTTTACAGTTTTGTCAAGTTTATCCCTTGTAATATTGAGCTGAAGTTCAACACCTTTACCAACGTCAATGTATTTCTTTTTATCGACCTCGGCCTTTAAAACATTGATGATGTCATCTTGACGATCCACTTTCTCTTTATACGAGTCTTTAAGATAGTTACGAATCGTAGACTCACCAGTGTTCATACGTCGAGCAATTTCAGTGGGCCCAAGGTGTTCCTCATCTCGAAGTCTTCTAGCCTCTGTAACATCGAGTTGAAGCTGACGCTTCTTTACGACAGACTTTAAAGCTCTAACATCACCACTGGATAACCCGGTTTCTTCTTTAATCTGTGTCGATGTCTTACCTTCTTCTTCAAGCTTCTTAATCTTAGCAAGCGTTGCCTTGTTCTGTTCGTGAAGAGCATCAGCATCACCCCATTTGTTCTCTCTAGCTTTAGCCGCAGCTATTTCGCTATCCGTGGTACCCATAACTGCTCTTACCTCACTAGCTGTAAATCCAGCTTCTTTAAGTTCGCCAGCTCTCTGAAGAATACTTTTATGTCTTTGTGGATTCTTACCAGATCCCCAAGGATAGCGTCCTGAGTGTGGGGTTGCTCCCGAATGAGGAGTACCATAATGCATCAACTCATCTGAGAATATAATAATACTCATTGGTATTTCCTCTCTTCGATGATCTTGTTAAAGTGAATGATCTTGTCCATTATGGGGACAATCTCATCTACTTCGGGTTCATAAATTACGACGTCACTGTTCTGATAGATACGAAGTTCTGTTTTGAATTCAGAAGGACGCATCTTGTATTCCAAACAAAAATAAGCAGCGTACACAAGCAGCTGCTCCATATGTGCCGGAACGACACCAGTCTTCAAATCAAAGATTTGCAACAACTTCTTACGCTCTTTGAAATCAATAGCATCAGCTGTCGCGAAGGCGTTATCAGAATACCGCAACGTGACCTCGGGCTTAAGCCCAAAGCCTATTGCGTCGTTAACGTACATGTTAAGGGTTTGTTTACTACGAGGTAACTTCTGACCACGTGCAATACACAAGGCTGCAAACTCGTGATCAGCAGTGCCTCGTAAGGCTGCTTCATGGTTACTCCATGCTTTCCTGAACTTATCCTCGTCGTATCGTATCCAATGATACTTAGAGGCACCCAAAAAAGAATGAGAACCTTTAAGTTTGAAATGCTCGTTGAAGTTCATCTAAGACCTCCTTCTTGTTCTCAGGATAGATAAATCTAGCGAAGGACATATCATCCATCCTAGAAATATAATAGTCTTGATTAGGTTGGTGATGTGCTGTCGCACTAGCCTTACACTCCAACACAGCCCATTTGTCTTTAAACAAAATAAGAAGATCTGGTATGCCCTGACGGTACCCAGCATCTAGTTTCATTACCATACAACCGGGAAATAGAGCGTTCAGATCTTCTATAAGTTTCATTTGAAATCTTGACTCTTTCATCGAAAAAATATAAGAAAATGCCAAAATAATATCAAAAATGGCATATTTCTTCCCTTCTCTTCTATTATACCGTCTGTTTTTTTTGCGAAAGGCTACTTTCCGATGAAACGAGACTCGTTAAAATTACGCTTCTCTTTAAGGGCTACAGAGATAGCCTTGTCAATCGGAGCTCTTGATTTCAAGTGATAAAAATACAAGTCTTTAAAGGGTGTGTTGCGTCGGTCTATACGACCAGCAGCTTGTTGCATAATTTTGTATGAGTAGTTCTGTGAGAAAAATATAATAGTGTCTGTTTCTATACAATTCCATCCTTCAGCACCGGCAGCGTACTGAACCAAGTACACCCACTTGTCTGTCTTAGGAATAGGCTCATGCTTATAACTATTCCATTCTGCAACAGAAAAGCCATTCCCATACTTAATCCCTTTAAGCATGTCCAATTCGCAATTGAAATTGTAAAATATAATTACTTTCTTCTTCTCACGAACAATTTCTATAACTGCTTTCTCTCTACTCTCGTCAGTGTTGATAATTCTTCTAAGCAAGTAGCAGAGTTCTGAAATGTTCTGAACCGGCTCGTCCTTATAGATATTCCACCGTCTGCTACGAACCGTTTTATAGAGTGTCCTATCATAACTTACTTGGACAACCTGTTCGTGTGAGGTGGCAGGCTTGGTGTATTCAATATCCACCAGTATCTGGTCTCTTAACTTCTCTAACCGATCCTCAAAAATATAATAGTCGATTTGGTTTGGGTAACGTGAGAACTTCTTAAAGACCACATGTTGATTAACGAAATCAGTCTTGTGTTTAAAGAATCCGTTAGCTATGAAGACAGACATATAGTCCATCCAAGTATCACCGGGTGTTCCACTAAGAAGAATCCAGCGATTGTTCCTAGCTATCTTTATAAAAGACTTAGACCATGCTCCATAACCAACAACTCTTTGCTCATCAAATATAAAGAACGCATCTCTAACATCTACATACTTCTTGATGTTATTCCATGAGTCTACGGTAACTTCGTCACTAAGAAGAAAAGGGAGACATTCCTTTTCCCACTCGAATGTATCCCTCTTCCTTGCTGTAGTGATAATATATAATGGCTTAGGCTTCTTAGGTTTCACATAACGACCCTTACCATTAAGCCGTACCTTGCCCTGACACTCACGGCAGAAGTAGTAGGCAAGAGCACAACGACTCTTACCTGAACCTACTACGCCACAAAGTATCTTACCATTACCAAGTTTGTTAACAGCTTCTATCTGATGAGCATCCAGCTCAATTCCCATTACAGGAACGGAAGTTCTTCATCGTCTTCCGCAACACCATGTTCGTACCGATCAGCGATCTCGTCATACTCAATTACGACATTCATAGACTTAACATAAGCCTTAACACCGGATGTGCCAGGAGCTGTCTCCCACTGATAGGGTCTAATGCTAACGTCAAACGAAACAATCTCTGACGAATCAAGCAGATCGGCGTTTGACTCTGTAATCCTCACACCTCTCATATCGCTGTTACGATACATCTTGATGTTGGGCATGAACTTGGCTTTAGAGAAGTCCACAAAGACCTGCAGCTGGCACATGGGATCGCCATCACGTGTTTCCTTATCACGGATATTCCATCCATCAGCCTTAAGCTGCTCAACTAACGGACCGTCCACTTTAGGATCGGGATTAAACCTAAGAGTAAAGCTTCTTCTGCCTGCAGGATTGAATCTTCCTTCATTACCTGCGAAGTTCCTGTACATCATCTGTCTTGCGTCAACGTCCTTTAATACGATATTGGGGATATTCCTGTATTCCATAAATATAATTCTCCTTTCACGCTACTGCGTCTTCTACGTCACTATCTAAGAACCATTCAATATCTGTGTACTCACTGATAGACTTAATAGCCTCATCAACTAGTGAAATATAATAGCTCTTATCAATCTTATCCTGAAGGCCAAGCTTCTCAACAGACTCTGCCTCCATCCACATATAACCTTTACTTCCAGTCACAGCACTAAAACCGGTATCGCTTTCACGAAGCAAGTACCCAGCACCGCAACCTTTCACCATAGGACAGAATCTTCCAACCCGTCCTATGAAAATATAATTGTGACCTTCTGCTATCATGTCATCAAGCTCCTGATCGCTGATGTCTTTATAAAGCTCGACCAACTTATCCTGTTTCCTAGTTCTCTTCTCAGGGCTAATCTCCCTAAACGCTTTAAGATCTTCCCACTGACTCACATCAAACTTATCCTCTGCAAAGTCCAGATAGATAGCAGTCTTAACCGATTTGGTCTCACACATGTCGTCAAATATAATTGGTTCATGACTAAAGAGTGTCTTAAAGACATACGGAACTTGGAACTGTGTGCCAGTAGCCGTCCACTGTCCCGGATGCTTCTTACAATCCTTTGGAATATAACCATAAGCTTCCTCACACCATTCGGGCGTAGCATACTTAGCAACATAAACGGCATTATTGACAAGACACATCTTCTCATATGTCGCCTCATGCTCAAACTCATATCCATACTTCCTGCCAAACTCCATAACGAATTCGATAATCTCAGGAGTAGCATCAGGTATCTTGATGGAGTCTGTTTTTATATGCGCTACAGTAAAACCACGTTCGGCTACTTCATCCTGCAACGTTCTCATGAATAAAGCACCACGAAGCGCAATAATATTGTTCACGTCCCTATCATCCCTAAGCGGATTCGGGAACGTAGCCGCTGCAATACCATAAGTTGAGTTAAGCACCAGTTTAAGGGCTGTCTGTAACTGATCAGCTTCCTCAGGATTGGTCAGATACTTGGCAAGCTTTCCACCAAGCATGGTCTTGGCCTTATCAAAGTCGCCAGACTTAATAGCCATACGTGCGTCTCTGATTTCCTTGTAGTTCTTAGTATGCTCACCAAACTTGTTAAGGGCGAGTATGCTTGCGCCATGCATATTACCAACGTCAAGAAGGGCAACGTTTGTATAAGCACCGGGTTCTGCGTACACATAGCCACCAAAACCAACATCCGTTCCACGATACATGTTACACTTCTTCCCGTTAACCCATTCCATTTTGTATCCTGGAAATATAATTGATAGGTCTGTGTAAACATGCTTGGGGTTCTTATCATTCCCAACCAGAATCTTTGTGATATGGGCCCTGTTAGTATCGTTGACTTTAAGTCCACTCAGCTCAGCAAGAATCTGTCTGGCAGTATAATCCCCGTGACAAGCATCAAACACTGCTTCAGTTGCTAGGACATCATAAACACAATACTGTGCCACTTTGTCCCAAAGCTCTGGTGGAACTTCCTGATCCCACTTAAGACCAAGCTCCTCATGATGAATCTTAAGCTCAATCTCCCACTTCTTAAGACTCTGCTTCTTAGAACTGAAGTCATAAATATCAGCATAAGAAAGATTGTAAGCTTCCCTGAAACAAGCACCATCCACGTTGCCAATGATATTCTGAGACAAATGATAGAGCTGTAGGTTGTTATAACCCATCATAGCCGCCCAGAGAATATGATTATCATACTTTCTGTTGTTAAAGCCCACCAATCTAAAATCAAACAGCGCCTCAACTTCTTCAGGTTTAGGGTTTATCATAATAACAGGCTTATGATTCTTATCCTGAGCTTTCCAGACAATCACAAAGAGGTTCTTAAAAACCTCCACATCAAAAAAGACCAGCAAATCACTGCTAGCCTCAACTGGTTCCGAAACATCGTCCGAACAAAACCTCATGTTCGCTACTCTGTCCACACATTCCTGACTATGATTGGTAGACCCCATAGCAAACCCAAGTATTTTTCCCTTCAAAGCAGTCACATCATAATGCATACCGCTGTTGTAAGCTTCTTCAAGGGTGTCATAAATATAATTAACACAGGTTACTGTCTTACCTGGCGACACTTCTTTACGAAGAGCCATGTTAATCTTATTTACCAGATGTTTCTCATCTTCAATTGTTTTCTTAGATACCGTCTTCCTCACCTCCTTTTTTGGAAGACCGCTACTTATCTTGGCGATTGGGAGATTATTGCACTTAGTAAGCCGCCTTCTAAGACTGGACTTACCGGTAAACACCTTAATCTCAATGTCATCGCCATAGTTTCTCTCCAGAGCTTCCACATCTCCCTCATAAATATAATAGAGATGTATCCCACCCCCAGACTTGCTAAGCTCAGCATAGGTAGCTTTCCACTTACTGGCTGCTTCAATGTTAAGCTCAAGACTCTTCTTACCAGTGACAGGATCCTTAATGTCAAAGTCCACACATATCAAATATAATGGAACTCTCACGTAATGCAGTCTCGTAGTATCAAGATCCCCCAACACCAGCTCAACATCGTCCCAGCTCTTCATAGGTTTCTCGTCTTTACCGCTACCATACTGAGCAGGGCAATCAATAAACTCCTCATCAAAAACCGATTCATATTCTCCAAACTCCAGCCAGAAGTTATTCTTTGCTCCTTTCTCCTTCTCAGACTCTTCCTTCTGGAAAATATAATCAAACTTCTCCGCCTTGAAACCGGATAGATAGTTTCGTACCTGAGTCCCATCCTCTAATCTCTTTCGCTCGTACGAATCAGTAAAATACGGCCTAACCTCAGTCTTAAAAACCCTATAAGAAAACGGATAAGGCACGTTGGCTTCCTGGCAATATTCTTTGTATCTAGCCCATAAAGACTTCATTGTAATTCCGTCTTCTCTTACCAACTCATCATACATGTCTTCTAAGAAATTATACATGTCGTTGGTTTCACCGAGCATAAGCTTCGGCACATAGTTATCATAATAACGAAAACCCATGTCGAGATATACATCCTTACAATGTTTGGCTATAGCGCCCAACTCAAACTGAATATTATTCGTCAGATAAAGATATCGTTCGGCTGGTATCTTATTTCCTGTAGGCGTCACATCTATCAAACGTCTTAAAAGACCAGATTTAGAATCAGTAATTTTAACAGGCTTGTTAGAGGCTATAACAATAAAAGTGTTAAGCTTTTGTGAATACGCCTTTTCAAACTTTTCATTAATCACTACCGAATCGTGAGAAACGATAGCGTTAAGTTTTGAGTTGTCCTCAATTTTTGATAAATTACCCTCATGCTCAATCGCCACCAGGGGATTATCTTTAAAAGGCGACATCGCAAACGAATCTTTTGAACTACCTAAAGCTTTAGATACAAACGTCGTGCAATACCCTTTAAACAACTGTTCAATGATGTTTATTATCGTTGACTTTCCAGTTCCACGATCACCATACATAACAAGAAACTTCTGAAGCTTTTTCGAATCACCCGTTACGATGGCACCAATAGCCCATTCGATCTTCGCCCTCTCTGTCTCAGAATATAATGTTCCCACAAGTTCATCCCAACAAGGACATTCCCCATCACTCAAAGAATAGGGAAGTTTTTTAGAGGCGTAGTCTTTCTTCGTAGTCTTAGTGTCTGCAAATATAATCTTCTTATCAAGGGGAGTGAAATGTTCACGCATATCTGTTTGGACGAAAGAATGCCAAGACTTTATCATCCTTGTCGAGGAGTATTTCAAATATAATCCTTTGACATGATCGCTAGACGTTTTTCGAAGTCTTTCTACTTCGTCTTTTATAGCCGCATCTATGGTTCGAATCACATCGTCCTCATTTGTACTCCATAGCTGTTTATCTTCCATCCAAACAGCATAGAAATCACCGCCCTTAATCATAAGATCATCAGAGGTTTCTACAAGAAACTCCGGGTATACTTCAACCAGTCCGTGCTTAGGAGATCTACTAGTTATTTTCACAAAATCATACATATCATATCAAGCCCTCCAAATAATCCATTTTTTGCCAATATAACGTTTTGTGCCACTTGTGCCAAAAATATTGAAAAAAAATATTCTTTATAAATTTCATTTTTTTCTCACGTAGTAGTACACAAAAAAAGTGGAAAAGTGGCACAAAAGCCCCAAAACCCGCATAAATAAAGGCTCTGCGCTGTGCCATTTTTCAAAAAAAAGTGGCACAAAAGTGGCACAAAAGCATTTTTTTGGCACAAAATCCTAGAAATTCTCCCTAAGCCAGTAGTTAAGTTGGTACCAAAGTTCGGTTTCTCGCATGTCAACATCATAGTTTTGTGCCAAAAATAGTCCGCCTGTGCCATTTTTTTTATAGTGTCTATCCACTATATCTGACGCAATTAGGTCCACTTTTAGCCTGTCAAAATGCTCGTTATCGTACTTGTCAAACCCAGCATTTTCCATCATACACCAGAACCAAAATCCCGTTCTGTCACCCACATCATCGTCATGCATAATGTCAAATTCCGCACTCAAAGCAAGCACGATTATCAACTCTAAAAGGGTCGCCTCAATACCTCCCATCTCATCCAAAAACTCCTCAGCAGACCCCTCGTCAAGCCCGTCAACATACTCATTTCTAAGCTCAAAAATGTCCGTAATTCGGTTCTCATCATGGGCAATTTTCCAGTAAAAAGGTCTCCTAAAAAGCTCCTCAAGAGTCTTAGAATACCTCTTAATTAGGCCCTTTTCCAACCCGCTTTTTTCTAATAACCAAATATAATAAGCCCTAACGGATCTCTTAATTTTACCCATTCACTCACCCCACAATACCCAAATTTTCTAGTCGATTTCATACGCTGTCTCCTCTCTTGTTATGGTATAATCAGTGGCTGTTTTATGGTTTCTTACATAGACTGTATCCTCCTCAAACTCGCTAAAACGCTCTTTCCACTCTACCCCAACAGTGTTCTCAACATCCAGTACTACCTCAGTATTATAGTCCTCATCATTCCATTCATCATAGACTAAAACGCCATCTCTCTCATACCAGGTAAGTGACACATCAGCATATGTCTGACCGGTAGCATACTCCTCAGGAGATATAATTTCTATTTCATCAGCGTACTCCCCCACTCCGGGATTGACAGTTCTACTTTCATCGTATCCATGTCTCTCCACAAGCTCTCTAACCTCCTTCTGTGACATCTGATAGTTCTTAAGACGCGTAATTTTTTCCTCTTTGCTTTCTCTATCTCCAGATTTGTCTTCTTTCTCAGCACTCTTTTCTTCCTGGCCACCATCCTCTTGTGACCCGTCAGCATTGGACCCACTGTCTCCTTTACCTGACTCATAATATTCTCTCTGTCTTGCAAGTTCATCCTCCTTTACCTGCTCATAATACTTCTTAGCAGCGAAGAATCCGGTAAGACCACCTACCAAAAGTCCACCTAAAAAATATAATTTACTCATAATTTCTACCCCACTTCTTACGGTCTTTTCTATAAGCTTTCACATTTGCTTCGTGTCTTTCTCTAAATTTTTTATAATCCTCGCAGGTGCTGTGGCATCCAACGGTCCTCCTATCACAATCTTTACAGCACCTGTCTTTCGTATTAACGGCGAATTTGAAATACTTTCTTCCCCAGCCGTCTTTTACTCCATCGCTCATTGTTCTCCCAAATATAATTGTACTGATCTCCTAAACGCCCGGTACCTTTAGCGTTTATTCCGCTCATTCAAATCTTGTCAAATATAACTCCATCGTGGTTGAAATCAAGCCAGAATCCCTGTCTGAAGCCGTCATAATCGTCTCTTCCTACAACAGTAAGCTCGTCTCCGTCGCCATGCCAGCGGTCCTTAACCCAAACCACCTTGTCGTTGATACCGAAGTCAATACAATCGTCCCCGGCTCCCAGGATCCAACCTACAACAGCTCCCTCAGGCGTTCTTTCAAATCCCAAAGCGTCATATGCCTCGTTAAGGAATACGTGCCCTCTTGCGTGCAGCAGGTTATCAAGCTGAGCCTGTACTCCAACAACGTAAGTCATATTGTAAATGGGATTGTTCTTCTCAAACTCCCAACTACCACCCTGCTCAAACCATCTACCGAACTCAGATCCACCAAGAGGAACGTTGTAAGTCATTCTCTCGCTGGTCTCAACAATCTCCTCGCCTGTCTCAGGATCTGGATGGCTCTCAATGATAGTCTCCTTCTTTCTGCCGTAAGCCATATCCTTGTCGACCTCTTCACCATATCTCTCAACGACGTTCCCACGGTACCTCTTATAGGCTCTGTCCAGACACTCATAAGCAGCAGCAAGACCTGCAACTCTCCCTTTAAGAATATAATGGCTCTTTAAGATACAAGCCAGAGAGACCCCGTATAAAGCCACAGGAGCCGCATACAGCCCTGCAAGCCTTCCAGCGACCTCTACATAGGATTTTACCACTAAACCGCTATATGAGGCTTCTGGTGCGTCAGAAGGGCATTCTACGGCCTCGGTATTGCCAGATTCAGCCATCTCTTCTAAAATCTCCTTGTCGGCCTCGATGTTTTCTCTCTCTTCAGCAAAGTCTTCGAGAATTTCCTTACGCTTTTCCTCGTTCTTAATCAGCCAAACAGTAGCTCCAACAAGTCCACCAATACCTGCAGCAACGAGAATATCAGGAGCTGCCTTAGTGAGTTTTAAACCAACTTTACCCATAGAATTTGTCATTTTAGATGCAACAACGCTTAATAATTTCATGATTTTCCTCCAAAATATAATACATAAGTCGCGATAACTTCACTTAAAGAGAGTAATTTAGCTTCATAAAGCCCTCTCTTATCACCCATCAAGGGCATTTTCTCCCTTGCGGCGTCAACGTACCAGGATGCCTTCTCTAAATCCTCGTATCCAGCCTTGTTTGTATGCCTCCATAAGTACTTAAAGGCGTTACAAAGGCAGAAATTGACCACTCCTTCAGCCCCAAAAGCTATTTCCATAGCCTCGATGCACTCAATTGAGCACTGTTTTTTGTAATGATCAGGATTTATGGCGTCTTTTCCTACCAGTTTTCCCATTTTCCTGTATGATTCCTCCTTCCAACCACTTAACAAACTCGTCTCGACCCACTACAACAGCCAAATCTTCGGGAATAATGTCAGAAATTACCAAAGAATGCCTGATCGTAGGGTCTGCTTTCATCATTTCAAAGGCCACTTTAGAGTGAACAACGGCTAAAGCGACCTTTTCTTCAGGAATTTTTGCCATGTTTTTTCCAATTCCTCCTCATGACCCTTTAACATATCGAAAGTTGGCGATTTAACAAGTCCGATCAGGACCAAAAACTTATAAAAAGGACGATTCATACAGCTTTTATTCCAAATTTTCCACGTTTTTATGTGAATTTTTAGCCTTTCCATGCTTATTCCCTCCGCTTACCACATGTCAGCGAGTACGTAAACGACAATCCATATGAGAATTGCAAATATAATTAGCTTTATCACTCTAAAACCTCCGCTCTGGGCAGGATCAGAACGTAATTTCCACCTCTTAAACGCTCGATTCTTGCCTTTCCAAGGTCTGTCCAGCCGTATTTCCGGTCAGTATAATTGATCGGCTTACCCAAAAGTTGGCACAAATCAGCCCCAGACACAGCAGGATACTCCTCCAATACGTCACACATGGCGTCTAAAACGTTCTGAGCGTCCTCTCTGAACTCAAATTCCATCTCTTCAAGGTCGTAAATAGTCCTTCTATCGAGGGGTTTTGACCTTGATTCTGACTTTTTCTCCCGTTTTCTGTCATCAGAACCCCGATAATAGTTCCCATAAGAGGTATAACCGCCTCCTCCACGACTCCTTCTGGTCGAAATTTGACCGTAAAGTGCCATTTCGAGCCCATCCATAGCCGCTGCAAATATAATATCGAGTAGTCTTGGCTTCACGACCTCCTCAACAACATGCTTTTCTATGGTTTTAGCGTCCTCCGCCAGGAAAGTTCTGAAAAATTTATGGGGTGCGGTCTTTTCCTTAACAATTACCGTCCCCAGAACCGCTTTTTGCAAATTCTTCCCCTGGGATTTTTCCTCATTTCCCTCTTTAGAAGCCCTGGAATTAGGCTTCAAGCTCTTTAAATCCATATCTACCTCCATATCTATAAACCGGCGAGAAAAATATAGGGCTTGATGTGTCTAAATGACTCCACCAAACCCCATAATAGGCAACTTACTTGCCCCCTTCCTCTTTATCTTCAAGTTCTTCCTTAACCGCCATCCGGATTTCATGCTTATTGATCTGGTCGGTGATCATCTTTTCCCCAACGTACAGAACCATAGCCATGATTTCCTTCTTATGACTGGTCACGAACTTTATTACCTTATTCATAACGACTCCTTTCTAACTATCCTCATACACATCAAAACCCAGCTCAACTTCATACGTCAGCACATGACACGGCCTTCCATCAGAAGCTGTACCTGGTATTAGTCTAATGTCTGTAAGATCCTTCATGTCACAGTGGTCTACCCTCCAACCATAGTCCGCTGCAGCATCTAACATCTCCAAATCTAGTTTATAGAAAAGCTCGTTAACAGAAATATAATCTTCAATAACGAGTTTTCTATCCAACTGATTCTTAACTTGTCTTATGAACTCCGGATTGCTATAGAAGTATCTTCCAGAAAAGCAGTCCTTGATCAAACTATTACCATGCCCTGTCGCATAGACATACTTCTCATCAACAGGGTCTTCATCAAGCCTGTCCTGAGCTATCTCATTCTGGATTTTGGCTTCCTTATTCTCTCCAAGGACCTCCTTAACCTTGGTCTGATACTCTTTCCTCAGTTTCTCGCTCATCCTGTAAGCATCAGTAAGAATGGATATACGCCTCAAACTTATCCTATTCCCCTGAACGATAGCTACGATAGCAACCACCATAATAGCTCCAACAGGAATATAATACTGCCATGTCTCCTTTACCTCCTCAATAGCAGCATCAACCTTTGTTTCGGGCTCCACGTAATCATCCTCGCTGCGTACTTCCTCCATCTTTTCCACAGCCTTCTTGGTCGCCGTATGCGTCGTTACAGCAACACTAACTACGCCTACAACACCTATCCCAGCAAGTATAGTAGGACTCTCCTTGACCATCAGTTTAGGGATCATCTTCGTATACTTAACCAGCGCTGTCTTAACAGCTTTAATCGGTAGTTTCATAACAGCCTCCAAAAACCAACGAAAAAACTAAAGGACCCTGTAAATATAATTACAGAGCCCTTTGTACAACTATAGTATCTTTTTCTTACAATCAGAGTTCACTTCCCAGAGAAAATCTGTAAACTCCTTGGTCCAGGCATCATCACGACACCTCCAGCATAACAAACAACAGGTGCCAAAGAAACCTAAACCAGTTCCTAACAATACTTTCTTCATAATAAAACTCCTTTCAAAATATAATAGTAAGACCTATAGCCTTCCATTATACCAACTGCTTTTCTTGCGGATTAGATAAAGTCGTCGTACTCGTCATCATCCTGCTCCTGTTCGTGAAAGATATCCATAATGTCAGCGATCTCCACGTCCTGTATCTCAGCAGTTGCCTCTTCTACAGTAGTCTTACGCTTTTTCCGGTCTTCCTCAATGATAGATGCGAACTTCTTATTAGTAACCCAGCTCATCCCAGCAATACCTATCAACAGCCCTAACACAAAATCCTTAGTTATCCTCATAATCAACTAACTCCTCTCTTGCTTTAAGCAAATCGTAAACAAATCTACCGGTTCTTTCTACTTCGGTAATGTCAAAGAAATATAACTGAAAACAACAATGACCGTGATCGTAATACATTACACGATAATCGCCATCAGGATCTTCCTCATCTATTACCCATCCAATAGTGTCAAATTCTTTTAGAAATACAATTTCGCCTAATGATAGTGTATCTTTACCCATAACACTCACCATAAAAGAACCCCTCGAAACTCATACAGGTCCCGAAGGGTTCGTTCGTCTCATTTTTCATATAGATAGAAGGGGTCATACTTGTAGAACAGTTGCGCTACAGGCAAGCCCTCAGAGTTAACAGGATCCATATTGATGTCGGCGTGATGGTCAGCATCTACATCAAGCCACGGTGCGATGCCGAACCCATTATTGTAGTCCAACATTTCAAAGAACGTCTCGTTGTTAGGATCCCAACCAACGTCTTTAGCAAGTTCACTCGGTCTACCTCCAAGCAGTCCTAAGAACCAGTTATACTGCACGACCTGTCCTTCCATGAAACGCTTATTAAGAGCATATGTAGCCCAGGTCATCTGGTCTGCAGTCACCTTCATGAACTGCCCTGTTATAGCGTCGTACACCCAGAACTGGCCTTTAGACAGAGCTGCAAGATTCACTCCCCGTTCATTAGCTGCCTTCTCTACGTTCTCTTTGAATATCTCATCCTTAACCTCTTTGTACTCTTCTTCAGAGAGTTTCTCAGAGATTTTCTTATCAAGTTCATCGTACTTGGTCTTCCAGAAAGCACTCATAGCAGCCAGACTTGCTTCCTTCTCAAGGTGGATCTTATGTCCTCTCCAGATACAGAAGATAGTAACGCCTCCTACTACTACCGGCATCACCCAAAGTCCACCAATAAATTTCGCCTTCTCAGCAAAGCTCGCATCAGCATACTCCTCCTGATACTCCTTGGTCTTAACAGCCGCCTTAGCACTAGCCGCAGCCGTCCCAACCACTCCAACTGTCGCTCCAATGGCGTAGAGCGTAGTTCTGTTAGCCTTAACAGATCTAAGCAACTGGTAAGCGGTTTTTTCTAAAGGCTTTAATATTTTTACAAGGTTCATTTTTAGTCATCTCCTTTCAAATCTTAGAATATAATCGTGGTCCATACTTCTTCCAAAGTTCTTCCATACCAAACTCTTCATTAGATATTCTAACATCAAGATACCGATTCTCAGCATTAACACCAACAATCAACATCTTAACTATCGCTGGTATATCATCATTGTTCGTATAAATATAATTCAACATCCATTCACACCGACTTATGGTTGTTCGAGTCCTCCTTTTAAAGACCGTTGTGAACTTCTGATCCTTACTAAGCTTGTAAGGGGTTAAATTGAAAGATGTAAGCTCAGGATAAAAAGCCGCTAGCTGAATCCCATAACACAAATACGTTCCAGTCGGACTCATCTTCCATCATCCTCCAGACTCTTCTTGATCTCTGTTATCTGGTCCTGCAGCATAGAAATATAACCGATAAGTTCACGGTTAATTTGTTGCTGATCCTGAACGGATTTTACCCTCTTGGCTCTACTTTTGAAGTTATTCCAGTTAGCAGAATTGTAGTTAATCCCTCTCATGGTTGTCCTCCTCATTTTCATGTCTTTTCTTGATTTCAATGACCTCAGAATTATCGTCTGTAAAATACTTATAAAGATTTTCGACGACGTCAGCTATTCCATTCACGTTGCCGGTACCGTTAAGCGCTCTGCAATGCCGTCCCTTAACATAACCGCCGATAGTAATAAGAACGACACTCGCTAGCGCTCCAACAACACCTATCTCCTGTAACGAATCCATAGCATCGAACAACTTCATATTGGTAAATATAATTGAATCTCTTTTCATGATATACTCCTTTCATTACTATGAGAAAAACCTAAGAGGACTAGTAATTTCTACTAATCCTCTTCCGGTTTCGCGTTTTTTACTCGTTTACTTGCTGGGAGTCTCCTCATCCTCGAAGTCTTCTTCGAACACCTCGTCAAAGTCCACTTCCTCAGCTTCGACTTCTACTTCGACATTCCCCTTCTTGTTCTTCCGAACCTTGGGTTTCTTCTTGATGTCAAAGGGTATCTTGCTAACAATCGCGCCGCCAGCTTTCTTCGCTCCTGGTACGATCACGTCTTTTACTAATTTACGTGCACCGTACAGTGCGAGTCCACCGACAACGACAACCGCTGCAACTGCTCCCTTAGACAGTCCGTCAGATTCCTCTTCAGCCGGGATCACTTCCGGTTCGTCAAAAGTTTCAGTTTCCACTATTTCATTATTAACAGTTTCTTTTTCAACGATCTCTTCGTTTCTTACTTCTTCGTTCATGTCCGAACTCCTTTCAAATATAATAACCGAGCACTATTCGCTCATTATACCCACTGTTTTTTCTGCGTTTTCTTTAAGCCACATTTTGCAGACTTCCTCGCAAGTAACAATCTTTCCTAACGGCGGTTTACTGTCGTTATAAATATCCGTTTTCTCATCGCAATAGTTCCTAATATTGCAAAATTCACAAGCGATAAGACCGTTACTTAAAACTTTTGCCGCTTCATCAAGATTTACGTCATCGAAGATCATATCTAACGCCGGCTTCATCTTTTCATAGTTTGTCATAATTTTACTCCTTAGGCTCAAACCTAATCGGCTTAACGGAATCTTCGTTCCAACCCTGCTCTAAGCATTCATCACAAGGATCCTCTTCCTCAGCCAGGACATTATTCTTACACTTAGGGCACCACTTTTCAAACTCGATTAACATTGCTGTTGTTTCCAAAATATAATCCCTCCTATTCAACGCCTCTAAATTCATATACCGGACTGGTGCTGCTCATTACCTGTTTGTTCCTACACCATTGGGCTCCCTTGTATTGCCCGTAAGTCATTCCAAGGTTCTCTGCAGCAATGGCATCCATGGTAAGTCCTTTCATCGGATCTTTTAACCCATGCTTTTTAGGACTTCTAACTTTTTTACTGTATTCGCTTTGGCATACCTTTGATCCACAAGTGACTTGGATTCTATTTCTTGGTTTGAAATAAGCCCCACAAATAATGCACTGTTTATGATAAAGCAGTGGCATCTTTATCACCTCCCGTTATTCTCGAATATAATGCCTCACAAGCAGACATGTGCTCACAAGTCAAGAAATGATACTCAAGGCCCTGAGATACTATATCGGGTTTACAATGTTTGCAACCTTTACAAAAATCTTTATAACCTAAGTATGTATTTTCCGGTAATGGCCACATAGTCATAATATCACCTCATCCGCATATGGAAGTTCCTTAATCCAGTCACAGAAGGAGTGCCACTCATCAAGTTTGTGGTCCTTTCTGCTGTGGTAGATGTTATGCAAGACTTCGTAGTTAAGCATTACAGTCCTCTTCTGGTTGTAAGAAGACGGCAGCAACTGTATCATTTGCCACCAGTACTTCTTGTCTTTGGTCTCTAAATATAATTCGCGACATCTATTCAGCATACTTATCGTAAACTTCAGAATGCCATATGGTGAAACAAAATGATCTCCATCACCAAGTACTATAATGGGCTGGTCATCGAAATCAAATTTACCCATATTTAGACTTTTAACCGTTACTCCCCAGAAGTCTATAATATGTTCATGACTAAAATCATCAAGTTCGAACTCTTTTGCATGAATCTTATGCATGGTAGAGCAGGAATTAGCCACTGTACCAACTTTGTACGTGTCAAACTCCTTCCACCAATATAATGGGGCGGTAATATCTACATACACCACAATCATCCTTCTATACTTAGCATGGACAGGACCGCCAGCAGCAAGTCGCTTCATTAGGTCAAGATCATTAGGACCAACAATATAATACTCACCACCACAGCCTTCAAAGCCACTATCTATAGGTGCCATGTCTCCATTAATGGTATAACTATCCCCATCGTAATCACAAAAAAGTGTATCGCTTTTCTCCCAGCTATTCATTGGATTTCTCATACCTCTTATAGTCGGCTCAAACCCAACAACTTTAGTGCTTTCTAGCTTAATCATTTTGTATTAGCCTCCTTAACAACTAATAAGCGACTATAATATTTCATAGAGGTATATTTATCTTTATTAAGTTTCAATAACTGGCAAGCGATACCTCTTAACCTTGATCCGATATTCTTAAACACCCGTTGATCACTGCTTGATACTGAAATCGTGTATATTGGACCAAAGTCCTGTTCGAGTCGGAGCAATATATTACACCGATACTCAAGAGACATTGCAGTTTTTCTAACTGCTTCACCTATATCTTGATCTATTTCCGGATCATTCTCCAGAGGACCGTCGGCCAGCATAATGTTATATCTCTTTGTTATCATTTTTGTTTGCCTCCTTTAACTCCTCTACAGCTTCTTCAAGAAGATACTTGAAATGGATATCCACTAAATTTTCGTCACACACGGCTATAATTTCATTGATAAGATATCTTTTTTCTATGATATTTATCCCCAGTCTGATTGTGAATATAATTCCGTTTAGATCCTGATCATGCTCTAAACGAATTTCTAATCCCGGATTTTCATCCATGAGTTCAGCTATAGCCTCAATCATCCGTCTCAGCCTCCTTCAACCATTCGATATCACAAGCATCCCCATCACATTCTTTAAACCGTCTTGCCATACGTTCTCTCTTCATCTCTTCCATAGTCCATATGGTGTCCGAATGGACCATGCCCGCATTAACAAGCTCATCCATAGTGATACGCACGTCGGCAATCTCCTCATGAATGGAATCAACCATTTCGCTATACGTCCGTCCGTAGACTGTGTTTTCTCCACGCATGTATCTTGCAAGTTTCAGACAAGCGAATGCAAGTTCTAAGCACTCCTCAGCAGTCTGCTCAAGAAGTGCGGGCTTTCCTATATATTCAACAAGTGGTTTCATTTCTACCTCCAATAAATTGTAATTACATCGTCGTCGAGTTTACTAAACAACGCATCTCGCACTGTATCGTTGAATATTTCCTGTGTTAATCCGTATATGGGATCCTCGTCACAGTCACCCTCACAAGACTGATAGAGATAACAGGACATCTCAACGCAAAGATTATCTGTTTCCTGCTCATCCAGATCGCCCTCATAAGAATATAATTCCGACAAAGGTCCAGTCATCTCAGGTACAGCACTCTCACCGTATCTTGCTATGAGAGACTTGACATTGAGTTCAGCAAGAGCCTTATAGATCTCAATTACACCAGCTTCCTTCTCTAACAAGTGACCCCACTCACACGGATAATACTTAGCAAAATATAATGCCATATCCCATAGAGTCTCTTTTGAACACATAAAAGCACTCATTCATCGTTCCCTCCTTTCAACTGATCAAAGACTTGTTTGTCGTTACCTATATATAGTATTAGGTCTTTGTTAAAAAACTGACGATAACGAACTCCATTAGTCTTCAGTATATCGAAATATACGGCGTCTCCGTCTTTGGTAATACCATATGCATCGATGTCCTCAATAACGAGAAAATCATAATGTCTTGTTACTAAATATAAATTATCGGTAGTCCTCATTTTCATCTTCATCCTCCTCGTTCGTAAGTCTCTGTCCGTGTATATCAATCGACATAGCAATTACAATCATGCCCCAGATCATCCAGTAAACATCGTTGCTTACTTTTACAAAACCTGAAGCAGTGAGTAGAAGCCATATTATACAAGCCGCTAGACCCATTATTTTCTCATCCCTTCATATATCATTTTGATTACTTTAGCGTCATAAAGCGCGTTGTGCCTCTTACCTTCAGGAAGATCGCCCGCTACTTTCTTACAGAACATCTCTCTTGACACATAGAAAGCATCTGCCATACCGTTCATGTTGGGGTACCATTTTAAATCGTCTCCAGCTACTTCTCTAGCACATATATCCTGACAAATGTCATAGCAGACCGGGTTGATGTTAACCGGCATATTAAAAGCTCCGCCAAATACCTGGTTTTGAAGCAGGTACATGTCGTAATGGCAGACGTCTGAAACTAGCTGAATTTGTTCTCCTAGATGCTCAGGGTGGATATACGCTTTTGCGTTATCCTGAAAGGTTTCATACTGTGCTCCACTGATTTTTTCGAACCAAATAAGTAACCTGTTCCAAATATAATTTGTCGAACCGGAAAACATCCAACAGTCTTTAGTAATTATTGATTCGTTTGGTTTCAGCACAAGTTTATCAACAACGTTTTTCTGAATCCAGTCTGTTACCAAATCCTTATCATAATCGGTAAACTCGGCGTAGAACTTCTCACCGGTTTCCGCTACCATACCAATACTGATCAGCGTAGTGTTAGGCACAAGCCCTGTAAATTCCGTATCAAAATATACGTTCATTCTCTATCTCCTTTCTTAATTCCCGCTTAAGCCTCCTCTTAGCCATGCGTCGTTCTTTCTTCTTTGCCTTTTGCCATCCCCGATGATTATTGGCCCAACAAGCATAGTGGTAACTAAACCAGTCAGGCCAATAACGAGGATAGTAAGGCTTTAAACCTTGTCTATTCATAAAAGCGTCTTAGAGGGCAAGAGTCTGTCTACAATGTCCTTGTAGATGTCACGCTCCCTCTTGCACATCTCAAACTCAAAGGAGTCGATCACTGGAGCCTCCCTCTCTACCTCTTTGATTACTTCTACCGGAACTTCTTTAACGACTTCCTTCTCTACAACCTTCTCAACCTCAACCGGTACCTCCACGGTCTTTTCTACAACAGCAATACCCATCAAGCCGGCGAAGTGAAGCTTAACCTCTTCGAAAGACTTAGAGGATATAATAGCCTTTCTTTCCTTAAGGTCTTTGAGTTTGATAGCTTCCATCCTGTCGAAGGCTACATAATATGTAAAACCTGCCTTACACTTGACCTTAAAGTCATAGCTGGCACCTTTAGTGAAGACTGTCAGGCAGTAAGCAGTATTACCTTCAACAGAGAGTATCAGCTTGCTAAGGACGCCTCCGTTGTTCCTATAGTTCGTCCACACCTCACCGGGCAGAGGATCGGTATACTTGGTAGCTGCCATAGCTTTCTTAAGAGCTTCTGCCATAGTTGGATCTGTATAACCCTCAGCGTTATGAGTACTAGACCCACGAGAAGTGTCCTTAACAGGTCTTGGTGTCTCCGTCTCCTTAAACCCGAAGAAGTCAGCGACCTTCTTAGCACCCAGACCATAGAACTCCCAGAGTTCCTCTTTACGGTCTGCCGGAATCTTGGTAGTACCCTTCTCGTATTTGGAAAGGTTACCTCTACCCCATCCAAGACTATCTTCGACTTTTGCCTGAGAAAGCCCCATTTCAAGTCTCCTCTGTTTAATCTGTTCACATTCTGGTAAAATTACTGCTGTTGTTGTCATGTTCATTATCCTCCTTTATAAAATATAATATTTCCTCACTAATGGGCTCTACATCCGCTACGATAGTCCGCGTGACCCTTTTTCACGGTAAGAAAGCTGTCACCATCGTAGTCAACATAAGTTTCAAATACCGGTAGTATCTTTATTTTCTCTTCGTTCATAACATCTGTCCCAAATGATGATCTGCCCCATAAAGAATGCATACACTGAAAATGTGATATCACCCTCGCAAGCAATACCACAACAGATACAGAATATAATAAGGAAGCACTCCTGTAATACTGTCCAAAACATCAGCGCCACCTCCTGTCAATTTCCTCGACCATAGCCTGCATAATCCGCTTAAGGTCGAATAGGTCAAATGGGTAGTAGATATTACACTTTAAGAAAGCCTCCGGGTGCTCTACGTCCCACATACTTATAGTGAACCTGTTCTGAAGAGGTCTTGGATCAAGAGCAAAGTCATAACCCTCAAACTGACTCCTGAGCCAGATAATCTCTTCTGTTGTCGGAACGAAGTTTCCAACGTAGAATGTTCTATCTTCTAGGTTTATAGTAGTTGACATTGCTTAAATATAATCTCCTTTCGTTAAGAAAAAGCTAAGGAGCCTAGTAATTTCTACTAAGCTCCTCGCTCGTCACTTTAACAGTCTCATATCGTGAAGGATATCGAGATACGACTCTCCCTCCTGATACCTTCGTTCGATTTCAAGCCTCTGCTTAACAGAAGGCTTCTTCCTGGCATACTCGGTCTTGCCAGTCCTTGGGTCGTAATACTTACACGCGAATTCCTCTTCCTCTTTGGCTTTAGCCCTGCTTGAGATAACTCTCTTCATACCTCCAGCAAGAGCAACACCAATTGGAATCAGAAGTTCCTTGTGTTCCTCTATGTACTCAACTCCGGCTTCGACTCGGTCTTTACACCAATCAAGCTTCTCCTTAACCTTCCGCTTTAAAGCTTCACGCTTGAACTCGCGGATATCAATAGTATCGTTTTCTTTGTTCATATCTTGGTCCTCCTTTCATTCGACCTATTATAGGAGATGTTTTTGTTGCGTTATCGGATTATAATATTTACACTAAAGCCGAACTTAAGACACTTTAACTCCAGCTTATCAAGAGCCTCATAAACTTTATTTTCAGTTATGGTCTCCGTTTTGTCATTTAACAATTTGCCTATCGTCTCGCTTATAACACCAACCTCGTGTGACCTAGGTTGATCGTTTGGTTCATTTAAAATGACATACACATCAACGCCTATGGAGTATACGTTGATGTAACTACCAACGACTGTAACAACATTACCGGAGTATGGTTTGTAAAACTCGTCAAAACATAATTCTTGGACGGTCTTACCACTCAAATAACCCTCAGCCTGTAACGACTCTTCTGAGTTCTTAGCTATTTCTCCCATTCGCTTTCTAATCTCTTCAACCGACTTAGAACGAAACATCGAACCAGTTGCGTTTTCATAATACAGTTCACCCATCACTTTTCTCCTTTCACAACAAAGACATTCTTATACTTCTTTCCAAACCCTTCAACCTCTTCATGACAATCGAAGAACACATCAATATGGTCACCGTTGACTTTACCGCCACAGTCTTCGGCTACATATGTGCGTTTTCCGATTTTGACTTTGCTACCATAGTTTATGACTGACGGGTCAACCGCTATGGTATGCTCCGCTCGGGCTGTATGACCGGTTGATGTCTTACGACCGTAACCCTCTGAGCACTCCTCGCAGGGACAATAGGCGGTGATCAGAAATTCGCCCATTGGGACAATGGTCTTTGTGGAAGCGTGTGCCTTACAAGATGATACTTCAGCTGATAAGATTCCAAGCATCATAATTAAATATAATATTCTTCTAGTTCTTTCCATTATTCTAAGCTTCCTCCTTAAACAACTTAACAATGTCTTCATCACTCGCCTCAATGGTGAAACAGGCTGTAATCTTGGTTACCCCATCGTCATGCCCTAAGTTAAAGCTATGCAGAGTAAACCCCGAGTCTACTCCACACGACTTGTTAATGGCTCTCTTGATGACCTTGCTTAACACCCATCTAAAGAGCTTTGACTTAATAATAATGCGATCCACTTTTCAACACTCCTTTCTGCTTCTCGCAAAGTCTTGCAAAAACCTAAGAGGACTAGTAATTTCTACTAATCCTCTTCTTGGTTTTAAGCGCTTGCTTCCTCCTTTTTGGAGTTGTTTATTAATGCTTCACTCGTCCACTCTATTGCTCTCTGTCCGCCCCAAACAGATAGGACGGTAGCTATAATGGCTGTGATCGTTCCAATCAGGACGCCTTCTTTAAGATGTCCGTTCTTGAAGTTTTTCATAGACCAAAAATAGCCACCCCATCCAGCTGCGGTGCTTGCTCCAGCTAACATAGACAGCTTGAATATTAATTTCTTCATAATAAAATCCTCCTTTAAAATATAACGAAGCACACTATACGCTTCATTATATGAGATGTTATTTTTGCGGAAGAACTAAGGAGCCTTGTAATTTCTACAAAGCTCCTTATCGTTTACTCGTGATTGTACTTCAGAAGGATTTCTCCTTTCTGGAATTCTGTACTTACGGCTTCTGCTGCCGGTATCATCGCTACTAAAGCGATACCTAATACAACTCCCGCAAAAATACTTACCATAATGGTTCTCCTTTCTTAATATGTACATCAACTTGTACCTATTATAGGAGGTGTTATTCTTGCGAAAAAGAAAGGAGACTGTAAAGCCTCCTTTAGTCCTATTCATGATTTGCTTCAGGTTTTTGTATGCTCTTTATAGAGAATATAAATTCCCAAAGCGATCATGAAAACCGCCAACATTTCCATTTACATGTACTCCTTTCTTCAACTCACCAACAGGTTTCATTATAGCCTTTGTTATTCTTGCGAACTCACCAACGAGTCTCCCAAGGATGTTTCTTTAGTGGTTTCATCTTAAGAGCCCACATAACCTGTCTAATAGTCTTGGTAGGATATAATCCATCATTAGCGAAGCCTGCTTCAGCAACGAAATATTCATAGAACTTCTCATGATAAGCGATCTCTGCAGCTAAATCCTTGTCAACAGACGACCAGAACGTTACCTTAAGCCTCTTGTTAAAGCGTTGCTGGATGATGGCTAGTCCTTTACCTTTATGAAAATATAATGTACATGTAGAATACACAGAATGGTCACATTTGTAGATTTTGTAAGTCATAAGCGAAAAATATAATGAGCAGTTTAAAGTCTTGCTCAGGACTATTACCTTAATCAAAAGCTTCCATAATAACTAACGACTCACCTAATGCATTAGAATAATCTACTAACTTCATACGAATCTCATACAGTTTCCTTGAAAGCTCATCTCTTTCCTCAAGGGGGATTGTTGTAAAACCATAAATCCTCCCTTGAATATTTTCAATCAAATCTTCAGTTTCAACCATGGAATCGTACAAAGCTACTTCCGACTTTAGGTTCATAATTGTTACCTCCTTTGCTTTTCTATTATAGCCTCTGTAATTATTGAAAAAAATATAATGAGCAGTTTAAAGTCTTGCTCAGGACTAGGAACAGGTTTAGAGTTCGTTTTCCGTGATTACAAACCTGTGAGTAACCCTACCAAGCCAACCTGAATCTACTTTTCTTACGATTTTCACTCTTGTTGTCGACGCTTCACGATCAAACACATAATCCTCTCCGATTATTTTATTAATCCGCTCAAACGCCGCGTCATTAGCTTCTCCGTAAGACTGAAATACATCAGTTGTAAACCTCGGCTTGTCGTTCTCATTATACTTGCTTACTAACACGTATACCTTCATATTAAATACCTCCATTAATAATATTCCATAGGTTCCTACTATAACAGCTGTCATTTTTGCGAAAAAAATATAACCCCTGTCATTTCTGACAGAGGCTATAAAGTGTGTTTTCATGCAATTACCAATAGTTACTTAATCTTTGGAATCAGATTCCAAATCCTTTGTCTAACATTGATCGGTTCGACAGGATCCATCTCCTTCTTTGCCAACACCCAGGTTAACGCGGCAGGTACGCAAACGGTGAAGCCAGTCTTTAAGAATTCAACAACATTCCTGACTTTATCATTCCTGTTCTTGACCTTGTTGATCTCATACTCCTTCTCGGTTTTCTCCTGGTCAGCCTTTCTCTGAGCAGCTTTCTCTTCTGCTTCCTTCTCAGCTTTCCAGCGATCGAACTCAAGACGCTCGTTGTTCTCAATAGCGTCAAGCTCGTTTCTAAAGTCTGTACTCCGTTGCCTCATCATGGCATCCAACCGTGCTTGCAACTTACCATACTGCGGATCACCCGGATCCAGCTTAAGCAAATGCGCCTGCAACTTCTCAATAAGTTCTTCGTGATTCTCAGCAATCTTATCCATGATATAACTCCTTTCTTTGGATAATGCTTAACAACACCTTCATTATAGGCTCTGTTTTCCTTGCGTGAACTCTTCCGGGATCTTAAAATCCAGACTCTTATGGACCACGTCAAAGGTCACTCTGGTCTTATCATGGATAGAGAGATGCAGGTCCTGAGTAGAATAGAAAACTAACTGGACTATCTCCTTTTCTGTATCCACCTGAAGCTCACCTACGGGTTTGTTCCTAATGCCGGTAAGTCTGTCTAGTATGATAAAAGCCCACACCGTTACAAAAACTCCAACAGCCAAAAATATAATATTAGTTAACACGATTTCACCTCCTTTCTAAGAAAAAAAATAAATACTATGCTTAGGACCGCACGCATCAAACGCTGCCCACCAGCCTTCAGAGATACTGGCGTCAATGGCTCGATTTATAGCCACACAGTTCAGGTTTCTCACCTCATAAGAGTTCATGCTCACTTTCGATCACCTAACTATCGTAACAGCCATACATAATATCTGTTCCCAAAATCTGTAGTTTAAACAATAACACCTTTTCAGTTTATTGCCTGCCCGACTTACGATTATCATCTGCGTCACTCTAATAACCCTTCATCAACGATTATTAGGTAGCCACCACCACGTGTCCGTGTGATAACTTGTCTACATAATTTTGTAGAAATAATGACCTAACGCCCAGGATATTTAAGCAAGCCTAGCGATACGGCTACGCTACCATTTATCAATGGCTTAATCCATCTTTAAGGTTGGTCTCTCAAACCTTACATTATTCCTTCATTATAAGGAATGTAATTATTGCGAAAAAAAAATAATGAGCAGTTTAAAGTCTTGCTCAGGACTTGATCAGAGTTTACTTATTGTGTTTTCTTTCGATAATTAACATAATATTCATAATGACCAACATGATAATGAACACCAGGAAACATGCCTTGGACACATTCTGCATGGTTACTACCTCAGGGATATTAATCCCGTTATTGGTAAGAAATCTACAGAACATTCCAATCAGAATGCCCATAGCGTTACAAATACCTGCTACAGCCAGTGTAATATAATATTTAATCATGATAACATACCTCCTATAATAAAATATTCCTCTTGATTCTATTATAAGAGGTGTAATTTTTGCGAAAAGTTTATAAGGGATGCCATTTCTGGCAGAGCCCTTATAAGTTTACTCACTTAATTCGTCCAAAACTTTGGATACGGCTTCGTTAAGGTTGAGACCGTGTACACTGACCTCCAACTGTTTGAGTAGGAGCAGTGGTTTATCTTTGCCGATCTTTTCCTCTTCCATGCATTTGAAGAGTTTCAATACCGCATCATTATACGCTCCTATCTCATCAACTAATGTCATTAACGTCTCTCTTTTTAACTTGCTCATAATATTCTCCTTTCTTTTAACAAGTTAAGTGGTTCATTATAACCACTGCTTTTCTTGCGTCTACTCCCGTTTCTTACTAAGTAGCCACCAGAACTTCCTGTAAAGGTCGTAGTATAGATTCTTGCCACAGGGTATATTCATAGCTGTTCTAAGGTATGTATAGGACTTATCTCCCGTTACAGCAAAAAAGAGATACTCTGCTAATACTGGATCTACCTCTTTAGCAGTCTCTTCCACCATAGCCATCCTATCCGTCAGCATCTTAAGCCTTACAGCCTTCTTGCCGGTCGGGTCAAAGTCATCATCTTTCTCAAATATAATAGCTCCGTATTCCTTTCTCCAATCAGGATACTGCAGGCAGAAGTGCTTAAGCTCCAGATAACGGTGCTTTGGGAGATAGTAGGGGTTGGACTTGGATACTTCGTTTCTTATTACCGTACTCATATCTCCTCACCCTCCCATAAGTAACCTGTAAGCTCATAGACCTTCTTTGGTGAAATATAATAGTTACACCTCTTACCCTGACCTGTTACGATGCCGATGGGTAGCCAACCTTCCGTTATACCGGCTCTAACCCAACTCGCATCCTTACCGAATATTTTAGCGGCGACAGACACTGGCATGTGACCTTTTCTAAAAGCTATCATTGTGAAACCTCCTTATAGTTTGATAAGTGAAAGTTTACAATTAGATAACGTCACCTGCGTGCCTTATTCGATCCCCCATCATGGCAAAAAGAAAATGAGCAGTTTTAAATCTTGCTCAGGATTTGAAAGAGGAACTACGAATCTTTAGATAATTTACACATTAACACATAAATAATTCCTAACATTACTAACGCAAACACTTTGAAGTCTACCAATGTAGACACCTTTACTGCTACCCATACGCAGCAAAAGATTACTACAAAGGTGAAAACCTCTTTTAATAGTTTCCAAACAATTTCTGTTACATCTATATTATTTAATGTTCTTAACATTGTTTTGTCCTCCTATAATAAATCTATAGTTCCTTCTTTCATTATAGGAGTTGTAAATTTTGCGAAAAAAATATGAGCAGTTTAAAGTCTTGCTCAGGACAAAAATCAGAATTCATTTACCAAGTTTTCTAAATCTAAATCGACTTTTTCATTTTCGTTTTCAATTCGCTCAATGGTAGTTGTGATTTCGTCACTCGCTCTATTAATAGCCATAAAGCTAAAAATAGTCATTCCAAAAACACAAATCATTAATACGAATATGACACTTAATATAATCGTTATAGCTTTTTTCATGGTAATATACCTCCTTAATCTTTCTACTATAAGGAGTGTAAATTTTGCGATGCTCGCTTGTCTTCACTTCGTTCAGGCAAAAAGAAAAGAGGAAGCTGCTCCACCAAAACAACTTACACTCCAGTTCCGGACAGCTCTTCCGCATTACGTTCATTGAACGATTGGTCGAAAACTGCAACCCTTCCACCTTTGAGGTGCTTGGTATTACATCACTTCCCTTTTAGATGTGAAATAGACATGTATATAGATATGACTAATGCCGTCTTATCTTTTGCGGTCTACCTCCTTTCATTATAAGCGCTGTAGATTTTGCGAAAAATTATTTCTTTTTCAAATATAATATCAGTGCTAGGATTAGTAAGCCAACGCCTAGTATCATACATATTATTTTTGTGAATAGAGACCAATTAGAATACTCCCCTAGTATCCCAAAAAGGATTAGCATTGCGCCGAGATCACCGGTAAGAAATGGGGCTGTGTACTTCTCCATTTTCTCCCGTTCTTGTTTTTCTATCTCCATTTTCTTTATCTGAGTTTCATCCCTAGTAACATGTTCTTCTACGATTTTTGTCTTGATTAGAGAATAGACATGAGAACCGCAATACTCGCAGTAAACATTTTCCCTATCCTTATCGATCTTCAACTCCGCTCCACAATTAGGGCATTTCATATTAACTAAACCCATGTCAAATACCTCCTTTGGAAAAATTATACCAAATGTTACATTGGTAGTCTATGAAAAAAATAATGCGTTGATTAGAAAGCGAATTTACTGATACCAACTTACGTCACTTAGGGCTTTCCCCTTTGGAGATTAACGCTCATGTAATCTCGCCGCCGCATATAACACATCACCCTCTGCTCACTCCCGGTATGATAGTGCCTTAAAAGATTACATAGCCTGCGTGCTCACCGTATGCGTTCGTTAAAACGCACTTAGGCTTCATCAGTTTTTTCTTTCCTTTCATTATACCCAATGTAGATTTTGCGAAAAAAAAGACAAGAGTTGTATACTTAGAAACTTATAGCTTTCCGTCTGTATTTCAAGTCCGGGTACCGGTTCGTAGGTTTCTCACCTCATCCCGCGTCGGAATAGTCTTTCGATTCTCTCTACCTAACTATAAGTTCTTATATACTTTCTTTCATTATACCACTTGTCTTTTTTGCGTCCGCCTGTTATAGTACTAACAAGGAGGTAGTACAAATGTTGATTACATGTCAAGAATGCGGATTACAAGTTTCAGACAAAGCCTACTCTTGTCCCCATTGTGGTAATCCCCAAAAGCAATTTCCAAAAATCCCACCCGGGAAAATTTCCAGAAAACGATTACGACTTCCTAACGGTTTTGGACGAATTACAAAAATCAAAGGAAGAGTTAGAAAACCTTACCGGGCTATGGTTACTGTCGGTAAGGATGAAAATGGCAGACCTATTGGTAAGCTCCTTAAACCTCAGGCTTACTTTGATACTTACAACGATGCTTATATGGCTCTTGTGGAGTACAACAAATCGCCGTATGAGTTAGCATCTGACCTTACCTTTAAGGAAGTCTATGACAAGTGGATAGCAAGGCACTCAAAAAATATAACCTCTGCTACACTTGTGAATGTGGAGTCGGCTTACCATTACTGTCATCTGATCTATGATACACCCTTTAGAGAGATAAGGATAAAGCACATTAAGTTTTGCATGGAAGAAGGATATGTTATAAGACGAGGTAAGAAGCAGTCCCCAACCGAGAACACTAAGAGAAATATAAAGAAACTCTTTAACCAGCTCTTTGACTATGCCATTGAGTTTGAGATAACTGATCGGAACTATGCAAGAGAATATAAGTTAAAGGGCGAAGTTAAGACCCAGAAACCCCACATCACCTACACCGACGATGAGATGAGAATCCTTTGGGAGAACCAGCATGAACCTCTTGCAAGAATAACCCTGCTGCAGTGCTATTCCGGTCTTAGACCAAGAGAAGTTATCACTATGAAGTCAAGCAACGTCTTTTTAGAAGATGGTTATATGGTTGGCGGCATGAAGACTGAAGCCGGTCGTGATCGCATCATCCCAATCCATCCATTGGTAAAAAATATAATCGAAGTTTTTCTTGCGAGTGGGCATGAGTTACTGGTCACCAACGAAGGCAAGCCCTATGCCTACAACACTCTTAGAGCAAAGTATGAAACTTTTACCAAGGCTTATGGGATAAGTCCTGACCATAGACTTCATGACGCCAGAAAACACTTCGTCTCCCTTGCAAAGAAATATGGCGTTGATGACTTTGCAATCAAGAGGATAGTTGGCCACTCCGTAAAAGCCGACATCACAGAATCTGTCTATACAGAGCGACCAACTTCCTGGTTGATTAAAGAAATGAGTAAAATAAAGCAGTACTAATACTGTACTAATAGTCTGCTTTTTAGTACTGCTTAGTACTTCTATTGGCGTTGAAGAACCGCTTATAATGCGTGGTTGCCGACCGTCTTGCATCTCTTGTTCAATTCTACATCAATTGATAATAGTTAGGTATCAAGCGGTTCTTTTAGCCAATTTGTACTAATAAGGTATTAATAACAATATTCAGTTTTATAATTCGCCAATTCCGGCTGACCAAGTAAAACCGCCCACAACGCCGTCTGCGGTCAACTTGTGATTCTTCTGGAATTCCTTCGTTGCTTTCTCGGTTCCTTCTCCAAACGAACCCGTTACTTTTATTCCAAGAATCGTTTGCCAGATCTTGACTGCTTTTCCTTTTGATCCTCGCTTCAATGTTGGCATCATTCTACCCCACTCATCTGCTGGTGCACTTCCTAGAATATAATGGAAGCTGCTTGAGTTACTTGGTGACTTCTTCTTTCCGGTGTAGCCAAAGGGATCTACTCCTGTTTTCCATCCGCCCGGGAAGGAATAAAAGTAGTAGTTAGCACTCATCTTGTTGTGGATTAGTGTCTCAAATGGTTTCCACTTGGACTTGCTCCACTTGATGTTCTGTCCCTTCTTATTGACTACTTTGTCGATATCACTCATGCAGTCATGCTCATCAACATATATAGGCAAGGTACGGTGACCGTTTAAGAATACGTCTTTAACAATAGCAATAGCCTGAGCGTTAGACGTACCGGCCGCGTACCTTGATTTGCCGTGAGCATACCAGCCTGAAGTGACACACTTTACCGGATCACCACCATGATATAACTCAGCCCGATTAGCAATCTGAGAAGCCTCTGCATATCTTCCAGCCTTAGAGCCTTGCTCATGGGCAACGATGTTAGCGATGCCTTGAATCTGCTTGGATGTTAGATTGAAAGTTTTCATTACTTTATGCCGTAAATGCCTAAAAGCTTTATTGTAGTAGACCCTTCGTCATAAAACCCCAATGTATCCCATCCACTAGATATAAGGTTTAAACATTCAAAAGGATGATTATGGCTGCTGTATGACCCCTCCGGTACATTTCTACGTAGTGGATAAAAATAATAGTCATATTCAGTTTTGAATCCGTTAAATAATGGAATGGTTATACTCGGGTTTGGATACCATATTCCTTTAGTTTCATAATTGGTGTAACCACTACTGCCGGCCGGGTGTAACATCGCAATATGTATAAAAAGTAAAGCATAAGTTGACCATGAAACAGCCGAAACATAAGTGCGATTCCAACCACTACTAACGTTTAGCCCATATCGTGAAAAATACAACGTATTAACAGTAATTCCACCAGTAGCCGGAGAAGCCCATTTTCCATCTTGTCTATAGAACAACGACCCAGATCCAGCGCCTAATGCGGAATCAACTCTAGCTTTAGTAATATCAAGCCAAGGTACATTTACGGATAAATTTTCATCGGCGTCTAAACCTACCGGATATTCCCTACCAGAAGTAGATGTTCTTGAAGAAGCAGTCAAAGAAGAAGGCGTGTCGTCTTTTAAGTTCACATTTCCGGAAGAAACCGGAGTGTTTATAATCGCCATATTCGTAACCTTTACTAAAAGTGAGAGAGCCCCGGTTAAGGAGGCCCTCTTATGTTATCAGTTACATCTCGCTACGAATACGGTTGATAGTATTCATAACGATCTGGCGTTCATACTCGCCCTTAGCCTCGTCCATCATTGGTTCTAAACAAGCGATCATACGATCCTTGATAGAATGTCCCTGATAGTGTGGCATTCTGGGTGAAACGCCATTTGAAATATAGCGACCTGTCACGGGAGATCTTTCTGAATTGTAGCCGGAATACTCTGGGTCAGGCATGGGAACACCATAATGCATTCTCATGGTGCCTTCAGAATATCCCATTTTGTTAGCCCTTCTCATGGCTAAAATCTCCTCGGTATTCTTAACAGAAGAGGTGGCTTCCTTTATAGAGCAAAGGTCTTCTTTGGAAATATCCCCCTTCTTAACAATTTTCTTGATGTCTTTCTCAAGAAGCTCAAGAAGTTCTTCATAGGTACTTTCCATTATCTTCACCTCCTATTAGCCGGTAAATCAACTACGATATACGGGTTTCTTACTAAGATTGGCTGGTCGCTAGTGTTAATAAAGCTTACAGACTCACAGCAGCCTCTGAAGACATCCACAGCGATAGTCTCAGCGATGTTGAAATATTCCTCTACTGCTGCAGGGGTTGCGCTCATGCCAGAAGACGACACCGCCGTACCATCAATTGCAAGAGCCATGGAGATCTCTCCTACGGTTCCGCCTGTCGGTACAGCAATATCAGCCTTCACTGATGAAACATAATCCCTTGTCTGATTAATGTTTGAGCAGCAACATCTTCTTCTCCTAAAAGGTCCACCCGAAAGAAGGAAGGTCCCAGCAGAAAGTCTGGGCCTAACATATCCTTGCATGTCTGGCACTTCTACAAGAGTGAAGACTGCGGCTGCGCCCGGAGCAACAGTTTGAACTCCAGGATTTGAAGCTGCAAATAACATGGCTTTCACCTCCTTATCTTAGAGGTTTCCACCACATGGACAGCCCGGATTCTGATTCTGGTTGCAAGTAAAGATTGGTGTCTGGCCATAAACCGGAGTGGTTCCTACCGGACAGGTTGAAAGTCTGTTGTAGATAGAGTCAACGATCCTTTCGTTCTGAGCAGTCTGAGAAGCCTGCAGATTAGCATACGCCTTCTCCTGTCTAAGCTGAGCAATAAGATCGTCTTTCGCAGACATCTGCTGTGCAAAGAGCTGATCCTTAAGATCCTGGCCTACTCCATGAATGGCATTTACAATAGTGTTGGTGTTCTGATTGTTCTGGGCAGTAAGAGCCATAAGACCTTCAGATACTGCCTGCCTATCAGCACAAGCCTCCCTTGCAACATCGGCTCCAAGCATGTCGATCTTTCCACCAACAGTGTTGAATCCCTGCATGGTAGTCATCTGACCGTTGAAGTACTGATTCATGGACGCCATCTGTCTGTTGTTAGCAGCAATCTCTGCCTGGCCAAATCCCTCGCAGATAGACCGACTAACTCCAGCAAGTCCTAAGGCGGTGTCAGCTGCTCCCTGGTTTACTGAGCCTCTAACACCCTCAATAGCGCCCATGATAGCAGCCTGATCGAAGCCGCTCTGAACACTTGCTGCTGGAGCCTGAGCCTGTCCGCCCATCATAAGATAAGGAAGGACGTTGCCAGCATTGTTGCCGTTACCCAGTCCACCACAAAGGAATACCATAATAAGTAAGACAATAATCCAGTAGCTACCGCCACCAAATAAACCATCTCCATTATTATTACCGTTGTTGCCAAGTAAAGCAGCAAAGTCAGCAGGACCCATGCCATTACCATTTTCACTAAATCCCATAATAAAGTCTCCTTTCGGTATTGTGAAAATATAAGTTAATAAGTTATCTATTTCTACCGGTCATAAAGTCTGCTATTTTCATAGCAAGTTGAAGCTGTGATTGATTAGCCTTACCGGTATTAACCATCTCTTGAACTTTACCCTCAGCAGAGATTCCCCTATCTCTAAGTGCCTGATCGGTCTGATTGACAGTGTTAGCAAAGTTCTGCAAACCACCAAAAGCATTTATAATATTGTTCATAATATTATACATTACTTAGCACCTCCCAGATCACTTATGAGTTGGTCAATCTTTGCTGAAAGACTCGCAAATTCTTCCCTTGAAACATAGTTCGTAGCACCAGCTGCCGGTATCATGGGCTGAGGAGTTTCCTCTTTGAAAGAGAACACCCTAAGAGGTCTAGGCACCCCGCTGGGATTCTCCTTTACCCAGAATTTACCAGACGTAAAATCGATAAAAATACCGGTACAACCAAGCTGCACCGGGTAAGAATTTGGCAAATCTTCACCGTTCACTAACATCACAAAGACAGTGCCTTGTTGTGTCTGCTGTCCTCCATAATTCATCATTCTATCCTCCTCCAGTAGTAGATAAGAACTTCGTTTCCGGTGTCTGTAGTATCGATATAATTACCATCTATCACTGCGATGACGTGGTGACCTGTAGCAACGACATACCGACCATGAGGAAATATCTCACAGAACTCTTTGACTGTCACACAGTTCGGACAGGGATGAGGTAGTATCCCCTTAACAAACCCGTTCTGGTGCAAGTACTCACCCCAAACTGCATCTGAGTTAGACATGTCACGCATCCTAAGTTGCATCATAGAAAGGTCTGCAGATATGGCATCCCAAGTATCATCCATAACAGTTGCTATAGCTCTAATCACGCAATCCCCAACATGCTTACCATCCGGGTTAGCGTTGTAGTAAATATAACTCATGCCAACTCCTCTATTCTGCGAAGCCAATCGGAAATTGTGATGGATTCCATAGCCATACCTTCGTGAATACTACGTGATCGTACTGCGTTTGAAATATAAAGTTTTTCTTCATCTGTAGCTTTATCCCACAACCACTTGTAATGTTTAAACACATCAGCAAATCTTCTTTCAGTGTTTACACGGTATTCCTGATTTTCTTGATTGATCCACGCTACCTTATTCATGGTATAATACGTGTCAAATACCATAGACACAAAATACTGAGAAGCTTCGGTTTCCATCTTACGAGACAGCAACTCTCCCAGCAAAGCCTCATTAGAATCCAACATATTGTTATACGTCTTTAGCATATACTTTTTGTCATGCCGGCAAACGCTGTCGTCTCTCCATTTCCAAAGATAAAACGGATCGTTGCAAAGAGACGGCTTTTTGCTTAGCATGAGGCAAAGTGTGTTAAAGAATGAATCCTCATGAATTGTTAAACTGTGGTTCCATCGAATGTTGTTATCAAGTAAGAACTGTCTGGAATACACTTTACCGTGTACAAAAGTTTGATCGGATAAACCGTGTACTATGTATACAGTTTCTCCATTATGAGGCGCTTTAGTCTCCTCAACGAAAGTTGATACCAAACTGTCAAAACCTTTCTCAGTTTCTGATAAGATGTGGAAAATACCTATGATGTTGAAAAACATATCATCAGCGTCACAAAACATCACATAGTCAGCAGTCGAATAATTAAAGCAAGCATCCCTTGTCGCGGATACACCACGGTGAGGTTCTTTATGATACTCTACGATAAAAGGATATGAATTAAGAAGTTCATCAGACAAGAAAACGTCAGAGCCATCATTACAAATAATGATCCCGATGTCAGCAAAGTCGACATTCTGCTGAATGGCAATTGAATCAAGCAATGGTTTTACTACCTCATCGGATTCCTCATATTGAGGTATTAAAATTTGAAGTTTCATTTGGGCTCCTTTCTAAGTTAGGAAGTGAAATCAAGTAATGTTGTATTAACAACGATTGCAGTAACGTATACATTAACGCCCGGTACCGTCGTGCAAGAAAACGTTAATGAATCGGCGGCCTGTGCGGTACAACTTATACCACACTTAGAGTAATCACTGCTACTAGCATCAGACGGAATAATAATTATAGTATTTGTCGCCGTGATTCCAGATCCTGAAAGAGTTAATGTTTGCTTTTTACTCGACCAGTTATTCGAAGCAAGTTTTAGTGAGAGAACATGGGCTGTAGTCCCGCCATTATTATCCACATACTGTTTTGTAGCAGCTTCAAGAGGATTCACCGGATCCGCATCAAGAGTCACCTTCTTAGTGTAAATATTTTTCCAATATCTTGCGCTTGAGCCAAATTCAACTGTGCCATAAAGATTAGGAACGATCGGACCGTATACGTCGCCTCCATTAACAGGAATATAAATCGATTTAGGTCCAAGGGAAGCGTAGTTAATAAGACCGATCTGAGCTAGTGCAAACTGGTTTGATGGATTAGCCCAGTCAGAGAATGTGATTCTAAGTCCGTCTATACCAGTTCCAGCATAGAAAGTCTTGCTAAATACAATATACGGAGCAATATTGGTAGTAGTGGTATAGAAAGTCTCCCATGTATCGCTACCAGCCTGCCTAGCTTCAACGACAATACCTTTGCAACCAAAGTCCGCATCCCCAAAGTCGATGTAGATTTTGGAGAGCCACTTGTAAACCTGAGGTGTGGTGATCTCAAAGGAAATCTCAGTCATAGATGGTTGTTGTACATTGAAGAAAGTATAACCCGCATCAAAGACTCGGTCAGCATTCCAGGTTATACCAGTCTGCTCCACGCCATCGTATTTAACAATATAAGAGCCTCCCTTTGCTCTAAGGAAGGCTAAATCGTTGTTAAGATACGGCAATATAAAACCGTTATACGCTGACGGATGAATCTGCAAGAAACCGCCAGCAATGTTATCTGTTGTGACTCTTTGCCACGTTCCATCCTGACGCATAAATTTATTGCCATCGTCGTCATTGGGAAGCATGGGCAAAAGTCCATTATCAGTTTTAGTTGCTACAGAAGTATTGGCAGGTGTATACCCAATGGCGTTAATTACATTTTCGTGGTTCACATACGCTTTTACTTTACTCCAGAACCTCGCAAGACCTGTTTTATCAAGAGCGGATAAACTCATGAGAGCTCACCTCCTCTCTATGATGCTACAATCTCGTCGATTTCAGCGTTTGTGATTGGTACAATACCGCCATCATTGAGTTTAACGTAAGTAGTTCCACCCCACCTAAACTGAGTATTGATGTCATATCCAGTAGGAGCATTCATAAGAACGTAAATGATTCCTGCCTGTGGTGTTAACGCATCACCTGTAGGTCCACTGATAGAGAACCAGTCAGATGCAAGAGCGGTAGCCCCAGTCCTTGCATAAACTTCAACCACATCATCAACGTAACTTGGTAAGTACTGAGATGCGATAAGAGCGTTATCATCGAGCGGACAAACACCATTGGAAGACCCAACTGCTGCAGCAGGAACCGCATTTACATCGCTTGGAGCAAGAACCACATCAGCACTTAAAGGTTTACCGTTAATAGTCCTAGTAACATCAACCTTGCTTGTATCTTTCGGATGAACATGGTCTTCTCTTGCATACTTAAGAGAGGATCCAATAGCCTCGGTGCCATCCATAAGCGGTGCTGCTGTAGAAGGTTCTACAATAGTATCCGGTGTAGTAAAGCTCGTGGTCGTTCCGTCAGCAAATGTTACAGTGAAAGTGTTGGTCTCACCAACTCTTGTGATACTTTTAACTGCATCGCCTTTCTCAGCGAACAGGTTCTTAATCTTCTGCCAAAAGTATAAGGTACCACCTTTATCAAGAGCACTTGCACTCATTTATTTTTCCTCCTTAAACGAGAATCTCTTCCAATTCTTCATTGGTAAGAGCATGTAAATTTAATTCTTCAAAAGTCTTATCGCCACTAAGTTCAACCCCTTCGATCATGGGCTTGTTAGCAAGGCGATCATAATCCATAGTTCCAACAGGGAAACCTGAGAATTTAGACAGATTTCCCTTAAGAGATTCTCTACCTACAAGAGATCCGCTAGTATGTTCAGCCATCCTAGATCACCTCCTCAGTAAGAGTTAAAGTCCCCTTGATGAAAGTGTCTATGTCGCCAAACTCGTTTGTAAGCTGGACGTCATAGACATAGGTTTTGTTCATCTTAAGGGGTTTAGTATCCTCAGGATCCAGATGAAGTATTAGGTTGTTGTAAGGAATATTCTTCACGATAAGCACCTGATCATCCGGATCCTTGAAGCGTTTCTTTACTGCAAAGCGAATCTTATCAGTTTCAACGGGTTCATAAGGCTCGTCATCCCGATAGATTTCAACATCACAATATAAAGAATCGCCTCTTGTTAAAACAATATCATTATCAATTATGGAGTACATAATTTACCCCCCATTCATTTTGATTTCACGGCCACTCGCCAAGAGGTGCTCCTACAGCTGGTTCTGTGCAGTAGAAAATAGAAGGAAATTCCTTAAAGATATCCCTTGCAATATCCTCATAGAGCGTCGACTGCAGACCGTTGTAGTCTGAAATATCATCGGTCCTGAACTGAACAACCTTAGCTTTAAAAACGACAAACTTAAAATCAAATCCGAAAGCATTAACGCGTTTAATCTGATCAAATGCTCCATTGCCTACGAAAACATCTTTAAGTTCTGTTTCGCATTTGCACAAATTACCATTAGCCGGGATAACATCAATGGCAACTTTTACATTACCGCAGTCCACTTCCTCTTTAATGAAAGACTGGATAGCAGCTGCTTTAGTCCCGTCTTTCACATAAAGCATGATCTTTTTCTCATCGTCATTGTAGCCAACATTAACATCCGGATCCTCTTTGAAGAATGCTTTCATCTCTTCATAAAGGATGATCCAAGGGGGAGATAAATTCAGTTTCGCCATCTTAGCACCTCATTAATCTTTCTTTTCTCGCCGGGTTTAGCTTTGTCGTAGTTTACTCTAAACCCTGATTTACTGATACCATACTTAAATATCACCCTGCCAGCATCAAAGAAGATATGCCCTTCGCCGGACCAGACAGTCGTGTGTGTTGCTCCTTTAAAAGCCACGATGTCGCCCTTCTTAAGAGTTCCATCTTTGATAGCCTGCTTGTAAGTCTTACCAACAGGACCGCCTTTAGTGATGCGTTTAAGTTTCTTCTTAACACCGCCTGAATAACAGTGTTTAAATGACCCGTTCTTTACCCAAACAAGAGAGCTACCATCCGCCCTTGTGATGCCCATATCATGCATAGCCCACCTTGGTGGAACCGCACAGGTGATAGTGGCTTTCTTCTTACGTTTAACTTTAGCTTTCGCTTTAGCAAAGGTGGTAAGTGCTGGGTCATACTTGTAACCGAAATATTTGTGGTTCCTCTTGACGTAAGAAGAATATAATGTCAGATAATCTACAAAGATGTCTTCATTCATTGGCTTGGTGTCAATCCACTTGGCGCATACAAAACCGTACTTTTTCTGATAGTAAATATAATACCAAGTATTACCACCTTCTGAGAGGATAGCATCGCAGACAATTACTGCGGTTCCTTTCTTGAGTGGCGAATAGGATGTTTCTGGCTTATCTGCACCAGCCCAGGTTCTTACCTTTACACCATCCTTGTTTATAATACCTGTAAACTGAACCTTTTGAGTAGGGACCTTGTTTCCAGATATAGCAAACTTAGTCTTGCTCTTCGCTACTATCTTCTTCATCGTCATCCTCCTCGTCGTGATAGCCATTCTTTAAGTCATGCATATAAGCATCAGCTTCGATGGCTTCCTTGGTAAAGGAGTTGTTGTACCACAGGCACACAAGGCCCGCGATAGATAAGAATAAATCAGCAAGAGCATTAGCCATAGTCTCGTCCATAGCGATACTAAAGCCGGCTCCTCTGCTGGTTAAGAATCTGTTAATGACCGCTACAACAAAGATGATGCAGCGAATAATAGTTGCTTTACTTACTTTAGCGTTCATGGTTACCTCCCTATAAGATACTTCTCAAGGTCTTTCTTGGCATCTTTTAGCGATTGCACATCGTTACCATCCAGAGCATGAGAAAGGAGGGCTAGTAAAGCCGTTTGCGTGACTTTATTGCCCTCGTCGATATCCTGAAATCTCTTCAAGTCATTTGCAAATAAGGTATCATGTGTCTCAAGACGCTTTTCGATAGCATCAAGTCTGGCATTCTGAGCCTTATTCGGGCTAAGTGCTTTTGTTATAAGATTAGCAATTACACTAGCCGCTCCTGAAATTGTCATGATCGCAGCACACCACGCCAGAATCTGACCAGGAGTAAACATTATAGCTGTATCCATTTAGGATTCTCCTTCTGTCTTGTGTTCATATGATTCGTTCTTGATCATCTTGCCTCTCTCAGACAAGATACAAGCCGAGTGGATTGGAACATCGGATAAAGCCGCGTAAGACAGGATCTGATGAAACTTGGAATCTGCCTCATTAAGAGTCTCATAAGGAGTTACAATGTTACCTAGAGTTCCGTCAGCGTTTTTCTGAAGTTCAACTACGATAAACATTTAATTTTCCTCCTCATTTTGATTCTTGTCCCACTCTGCTTTTTCTCTGGCATACTCTTCCTGAGCAACCTGATTAAGAGACTGAATAAGTCCGT
>Ga0326514_10000049_pt1 | contig 69065 bp, 43 predicted proteins | sample 3_2548_0518_D_FD_203653 | JGI IMG/M metagenome (GOLD analysis project Ga0326514, IMG submission 203653) | Bovine rumen microbial communities from UC Davis, California, United States - 3_2548_0518 | ecosystem: Host-associated > Mammals > Digestive system > Stomach > Rumen | place: USA... | reverse complement strand
GGATATCAAGCAACTCGGCGGCGAACTGTTTGTGATGGACGATGGATGGTTCGGTTCGAAGTATCAGCGCAACAACGATTCGTCGACGCTTGGCGACTGGGTGACCGACACCAAGAAACTGCCTGGTGGACTGAAAGCTCTCGTAGATGCAGCTAAGCAGAAAGGCATCAAATTCGGCATTTGGATTGAACCTGAAGCAGTAAACACGAAGAGTGAGTTGTATGAACGCCATCCGGAGTGGGCCTTGCAAACCAAGGGTCGCGAACTGAAATTAGGTCGTGGCGGCACGCAGTTGGTGCTCGACATGACAAACCCTCAAGTTCAGGACTTTGTCTTTAAGGTGGTGGACGACTTGCTGACTAATTATCCTGAGATTGCCTATATCAAGTGGGATGCCAATGCCAGCATACAGAACGTAGGTTCACTCTATCTGCCTATGGCCAAGCAGTCTAACCTCTATGTGGACTATCACCTTGGCTTGCTGAAGGTATTGCAACGCGTCCGGGAGAAATATCCCAACGTGGTCATTCAGGACTGCGCCTCTGGTGGTGGCCGTGCCAATTATGGGTTGCTGCCGTATTTTGACGAGTTCTGGGTGTCAGACAATACGGATGCCCTGCAACGGGTCTTCATCCAGTGGGGTACCTCGCTCTTTTTCCCCGCCAACGCGATGGCTGCGCATATCAACCATTGTCCCTATTGGAATACGGGTGGACGGGTGATTCCCGTCAAGTTTCGTTGCGACGTCGCCATGAGTGGACGTCTCGGCATTGAGCTGCAGCCAAAGGACATGACTAACGAGGAGAGAACGCAGGTGGAAACCTGTTTCCGCGACTATAAATCGTTGCGGCAAGTGGTTCAGACGGGTGATATCTACCGATTAATCAGCCCCTATAGCAGGAAAGGTGTGGCAGCCCTGATGTATACGGCGTCTGATTCGAAAGCGGTATTGTTTGTCTATAAGGTTGACAACTACTATAATCAGCCGCTGCCCCGAATCTGCTTGGCAGGTCTGAACCCCGATAAGACCTATACCCTTGTGGAGAAGAATGTGCGTGTTGGTCAGAAGCCTTGCTCGCTCAGCGGCAAGCAGTTCAGCGGCAGGTTCCTTATGTCTGTAGGCATTGAGGTGCCTCTGTGGGAAGACTATGCCAGTCGGGTGTTTGAGGTAATCGTAAAATAAAAACTTTCTGAGATATGAAAACGAATAGGAAGGTCTTATTCTTTTATTCTTGTATTCTTGCATGCAGCCTTTTGCTGCTGACGGGTTTTAAACACGAAACAACAAGCAGTTTCGTAGAACAACACGACGGTAGGCTGTGGTTGAATGGAAAAGAGTACCAGTTTGTAGGCACCAACTTTTGGTATGGTTCCATCCTGGGATCGGAAGGACAGGGTGGCGATCGTGCACGGCTTTTGCGTGAGTTGGATAAACTGCATGAGCTGGGGCTTGATAATCTGCGTATCTTGGTAGGTAGCGATGGTGAACAGGGTGTCACCACAAAAGTAGAACCAACGTTGCAGAAAGCTCCTGGTGAATACAATGACACGTTGTTGGCAGGGCTTGACTTTCTCTTATCCGAGATGGGCAAGCGTGGCATGAAAGCCGTACTCTACCTGAACAACTCATGGGAGTGGAGCGGTGGCTATGGTTACTATTTGGAACAAGCTGGTCTTGGAAAGGCACCACGTCCCAATGAGGCGGGCTATCAGGCTTATATGCAGTTTGTCAGTCAGTTTTCCGACAATGAGAAAGCTCATGAACTGTTCTATGACTATGTTCGTTTCATAGTTGGCCGGCAAAACCGTTACACCTCTTTATATTATAAAGACGATCCTGCCATTATGGCATGGCAGATAGGCAACGAGCCACGTGCTTTTGCTGAGGAGCAGAAGAAGCCCTTTGCTCACTGGCTCAGTGAGGCATCGGCACTCATTCGCAGTCTCGACGACCATCACCTCATCTCCATTGGCAGCGAGGGTATCTGGGGCTGTGAGATGGATAGTGTGCTCTATGAGCAAATCAGTAGCGACCCGAACATCGACTATCTGACGGCCCATGTGTGGCCCTATAACTGGTCGTGGGCACGTCAGGACTCACTCCTTGCCGATGTGGATAGTGCCTGTGTCAAGACGTATGATTATCTGAACCAGCATTTTCAGATAGCCCAGCGACTGAAGAAACCGCTCGTCATTGAGGAGTTTGGCTATCCACGAGACGGATTCAACTTCGCGCCAGCTTCGCCTACGAAGGCCCGTGATCAGTACTATGACTTTATGTTTTCGCTCATTGCCAACGAACCCACCGTCAGTGGATGCAATTTCTGGGGATGGGGTGGTGAGGCTCGCCCTCTGCATGAGCAATGGCAACAGGGAGACCCGTATTTGGGTGACCCTGCTCAGGAACAGCAAGGACTGAACTCTGTGTTCGATTGCGATTCAACCACACTTACAATAATTAGCAAGAATAAACAATGAAAAGATTGATTTTATCGGCATTTACGTGTATGCTCTGCGTTGTAGCAGACGCACGTATCGTGCTTCCAGAACAGGTGGGGGCACACATGGTACTGCAACAGCAGACTCTTGCACATCTGTGGGGAAAGGCCACGCCTGGCACCACTTTGACTGCGAAAGGCGACTGGATGGCTGAGCCTGTGAAGACAAAGGTGGAGAAAGACAGCACATGGCAGTTGAGCGTACCCACCCCGAAAGCATCATTTACGCCCCATTCCATCAGCATTGACGAACAGGGCGGCGAAAGCGTGATGTTTGATGATGTGCTCGTTGGAGAGGTGTGGTTTTGCAGCGGGCAGAGCAATATGGAAATGCCTCTTAATGGCTTTTGGAACTGTCCGGTAAATGGTTCAAATGAAGAGATAGCGACGGCTGGTGAGTGGGCTTCTCGTATTCGTATGGCCACTATACCCAAGACAGGTGCAACCTCTCCGCAAAAATGGGTTCAAGGCAGTTGGCAGATACCTTCCGACGAGACTGCTCCGCAGATGAGTGCTACGGCTTGGTTCTTTGCCAAGATGCTGACCCGCTCTCTCAATGTTCCCGTTGGAATCATTACCTGCGCTTGGGGTGGCTCCAGAGTGGAAGGATGGACCCCACGTGAGCTGGTACAAACCTACCCAGACGTCAATATTGAAAAAGAATGGAAAGACGGTTGGAATGGCCGCTGGTGGGAGTACTATACGCCCATCATCATGTATAATGCCATGTTGCTTCCCGTAAGCCACTATACTGTGCGTGGTTTCTTGTGGTATCAGGGAGAGTCAAACGTTGGCAAGCATGATACTTATCCAGAGCGTCTGGGAAAGATGGTCGAAGTGTGGCGCAATCATTTCGGTGGAACCCCAGAGCAGCTGCCGTTCTTTTTCGTAGAGATTGCACCTTGGGGAGGCTATGGCGATAGTGAGAGTGCAGGACTTTTCCGTGAGTGCTTACACAAGGCAGCTACGATGATTCCTAATAGCGGAGTCATTTCGACCGTCGATTTAGTAGAGCCTTGGGAGCGCGATCAGATACACCCCGCTGAGAAGCAGAAAGTGGGCGAGCGACTTGCCTATATGGCCTTGAACCGAACGTATGGGAAGAAACAGATATGCTGTGATTCACCAGAGTACGACCATTTGGTTGTCCGTGGTAATGAGGTGGAAGTCTTTTTCCGTCATGCCGATGACGGCCTTTCACCCTGGCAGGATATCCGTGGCTTCGAGCTATGCGGGGCTGATGGACAATATCATCCAGCCGAGGCTCGACTGAATGAATCGAATAAGTCGATCATTGTCACCTCGAAAGAGGTCCAGAATCCTGTTAACGTAAGGTATTGTTTCCGTTCCTTCCTGCCAGGCAATTTACGCAATCATCGCAATTTGCCTGTCATACCCTTCCGTAGCGACCGTTAATATTCTCAGCTTTTTCTCTGTCTCACCGCCTCGAACATTAAGATGGCGGCTGAGACAGAGACATTTAGAGAATCAATACGTCCCAACATAGGGATGCGGATGTGAGCATCAGCGGCCTGTCGCCATTGATCGGTCAGGCCTGTGGCTTCAGTACCCATGATAATGGCTGTGGCATGCCGCATGTCGGTATCATAGTAGAGGCGTGAATCTTGCAATTGTGCCGTGAGGATGCGAATATTGTGGCGTTTCAGGAAGTCAATGCATTTCGTTGAGGTGGTAGCTACCGAAGGGACGCTGAAGAATCCGCCGACGCTCGAACGGATAAGGTTGGGATTGTAGAGGTCGGTCAGAGGATCGCAAACGATGACTGCATCTACCGCAGCAGCATCGGCAGAACGAAGAATGGCTCCCAAGTTTCCAGGCTTCTCTACGCTCTCGACAACGACAATCAACGGTGAATCACCCAGTTGCAGGTCATCGAGTTCTATTTGTCGCATCTTTACCGTGGCCATGATGCCCTCTGTACCACCGCGATAGGCTATTTTCTCATAAACTTCTGGCGAGACTTCGTACCGTTTCACGCCGTCAGGGAGTTGTGTTGGGACGATGCCGCCGATTTCGGGGCAGTGGAAAATACTGTCAATCAAGAACCCGCCCTCAATGCAATGCTCCAGCTCTCGTCGCCCCTCGACGACGAAAAGTCCACTCTTGCGGCGTTCGGCCGATTTCTGTTGCAGGGCGACGAGTTGTTTTACCTTCGGGTTCTGCAGGCTTGAAATGAATTGTTCTGTCATGCTGCAAAGGTAAGAATAAAAACGGTAATGTGCAAAAAACTTGCAGCCAAAATACGAAAACGGTCACCCTGGCTGAACTTGCCTTTGGGTGACCGAAATCTTTTTTAATGGTGTTTTAATAAGACGGGGTTGACTTCACAGCCTGCCCGTTGCAGTGTTTTAATCTTTAAATGATTTATTATTATAGAGAAAGCATAGAAATTCCTTATCAATATCACCCGTCAAGCAGACGATGGTCATTGTTTCACGTACGTTATCCTCGCGTAGCATGATCAGTTCCACTGTCTGTCCTTTACGGTTCTTGCGGGTGTAGAAAGAGCCACGAAACTTATCGTTTTCGAAATTGTCCTCGGCCTTGAAGCGACGGGCGTGCTTTTTCAATAGCAGTTCTGCCCGTTCGTAGTAGTTGGCTGGTGCATTGACAATACGTGCGCTCTTTAGTTTGCTGACAGCCTGTTTGAAGGCATCAGTATTTCCCTCTTCAAAGGGATGATGTTCGGCTATCTGCTCCATCATTTTCGGACTTACGGTAATACATTTCACCATCGAGTCGCCTTCATACATAGTCATGAATTTCTTGGCGAAGTCCAATGCCTGCTGGGCCTCTGCAGCCATCGCTATGGCCATTGTCAGGAACAGTGTCAGAATAATCTTCATACCTTGTGTTCGTCTGTTGTGTGCTCAGTCGCTTCGACGTTATTTCACCAAAGTGGTATCAGTCGATGGCGTAAGTACTGACACCAGCGAGTCGGCCTGCCTTGCCTGGCTAAAGCCTTCTCTCATCAGCTGTAGTGCATCCTCCATCTGGTCGTATGCCATACTGGGATCGTCGTAAGTGTCTTTATAGTTGGCATAGTTGATATCGTCTGCCTGTTGATTGGCGTGATTGGTCGAAAAGTGAATCGCCTGTCCAAAAGCCAATATGACGGCCACGATGGCGGCTGCACGGAGTAGCGGACGCATACGTTCGCTGAGGCTCACGGTACGTGCTTTTACCCTTGGAGCACCCTCGGTCAAAGCCAGGATGCGGTCGGTGAAGTCGGCACTCAGCTTCTCCTTTGGCTCGAGTGCAGCGAATATCGGTTGATATTGGCGCAATTCTGTGGGCACCTCAGCTTCTTCTTGAGCGAAGAAGTTGAGAAGGATTTGCTCTTCCTGCAAGGTGGTTTCACACTGGAAGTAGCGCTCCACGAGTTGTTCTATGTATTTATAGTCCATACTTTTCGGTTTCAAAAAATCTTTGTTTGATGGTCTGCCGTGCACGGAAGATATTCACCTTCACTTGTTGTTCGTTGATGTTCATCATCTGTGCAATTTCTTTGTAGCTTCGTCCTTCGATATCACGCAACTGCATGCAGGAGCGTTGTTTCTCGGGAAGTTCATCCATGAGTCGTTTTACCAATTCTACCCGGTCGCTGCTTTCGGCCATTCTTTCTGGGTTACTGGCTACCGACGTGTCGGGTGCATCGTGCTCCTCAGTGTCCAGCGTCAAACTTTGGTTGTCCATTCGCTTCTGCCTGTCGAGGGCTAAGTTTCGGCAGATACTGGTGGTAAAGGCTTCGATAGAGTCTATTTTGTCCCATTGTTCTCGGCGGTTCCACACTCTAATCATCGTTTCTTGCACAACATCCTCGGCCTCCGCACGATTCAGCGTAATGCGGAGCGCCAGCCGGAAGAGCATGTCCTTCAGCGGTAGCACGTCGGCACGAAAACTGATTTCTTTCATCCTCTATTTTATATGACGATTAGTGCAGGCGAAAAGTTACACCAAAGTCCGTATTTTTTTTATTCTTTTGTTAAAACGTTCGCCACCTCTGTTTTATTTTTCCAAATGCTCTATAAAATCTTCCTGTTTTTACCACTTTTCCCTGATAGGAGAAATTGGAGCACATTTTGATAGAATTATTTGTTTAGTATAAAAATAATTTGTATCTTTGCCCACAGAAAGGTCAAGGGGGACTTACTTCTTATATTTGCCAGGATTGGTAATCTGATTAGTTCCCCCATTACCTTTTTGCCAAGCCCACTTTTTATTAGTAAAACAAATTTAGGCCGAAAAATTTGCTCCGTTCGGAAAAATTACCTACCTTTGCAGCGGATAAAACAAGAAGACAGATGAGTTTGAGGATTCCGACACGAGTAAAGATGTCGGGATTCTTTGTTTTATCACGCAAAAGAAAAACGAATAAAAGAAAAATAATTATGGCTTACATGTCACAAGAAGGCTATGACAAGCTCATTGCCGAATTGAAACACTTAGAGGGTGTGGAGCGCCCAAAGGCATCGGCCGCCATTGCGGAGGCACGCGATAAGGGCGACCTGAGTGAGAACAGCGAGTATGAAGCAGCCAAGGAGGCTCAGGCCCATTTGGAGAGTAAGATTAACCAGCTGAAGTTGGCTATCAGCGAGGCTAAGATTGTCGACACCTCACGATTGAGCAGCGATTCTGTTCAGATTCTTTCAAAGGTAGAGATGACCAACCTTGCTAATAAGGCTCGTATGACCTATACCATTGTCAGCGAGAGCGAGGCTAACCTGCGTGAGGGGAAGATATCAATCACCACCCCCATTGCTCAGGGATTGCTGAACCACAAGGTGGGTGACGAGGTTGAAATCAAGATTCCCCGTGGCATCATCAACTTGCGTATTGAAAAAATCTCCGTTGGATAAACGATGTGCTTCGTAGGCTTATGAGCCTCTTGAGTCCTAACAAACCTATTAACAAAAATCATTATGGATATTTTTAGTAAAATTGCCGCTGGCGAGATACCCAGCTACAAGTGTGCCGAGAACGAGGAGTTCTACGCATTTCTCGACATTAATCCACTGGTGGAGGGCCATACGCTGGTCATTCCCCGTCGCGAAGTGGACTATTTCTTTGATATGGCCGATGACGAGTTGGCACGCTATCAGCAGTTTGCCAAGCGTGTGGCGATAGCTATCAAGAAGGCTTTCCCTTGTAAGAAAGTGGCTCAGGTGGTGCTTGGCCTTGAGGTGGCCCATGCCCATATTCACCTGATTCCTATGCAAAGCGAGGCCGACGCAGACTTCCGTCGGGAGAAATTGAAGTTGAGCGAAGAAAAGTTCAAGGAAATTGCCGACAAGATACGCACAGCCTTCGAAGGGTAAAAACATGGTCAAAAGATTCTTTTTATTGTTGGTTACGGCTTTGCTGGCTGTAACGACTAAGGCGCAGACGGCTGTAACTTTGCCTGCTGATGCTACGATTGAGGATGACTGGTTGGCTACGTTTACCATGCATAGTTCCAGTGGTGAAGAGCCTGTGAGTGAGACTATGAAAGTAGCTTTCTTCGAAGATGAAGTCTATTTTAATCTGCCCAACCCCATTGCTGGTAACACCTGGGTGAAGGGAACATTGGTGAATGGCGTTGCCACCTTTTCTGCCGGACAGTATTTAGGCAACTATCAAGGAGCCGTTTACATGGTGGGTCAGGATACAAATGGTTTGTGCGACGTTGTATTTACCTATGACGAGACGAAGAAAGGCTTTGTACTTGGCGACATGCAGATTGTGCTGAGCGCCAGGACAACATCCATTGAGGCATGGGCTTATTATACGGGTATGACCGTGGTGAAGGGTGGAGCTGTTGTTGATGAGCAATGGAATTGCAGCTATACGATGCACTATAAAACCGCTGCCGGCGATCAGACGGAAAGTGGAACTGAATCTATTGGGGTGATTATCAATGGCAATGAGGTGTCGTTCAATTTCCCTAATCCGTTGAATGGCAATGCGTGGATCAAGGGTACGATCGATGGCTCGGTTGTTACTTTCCCCAAAGGTCAGCAGATGGGAACCTATGCAGGTGAGCCTTTCTATTTGGTAGGTCTCAATGAATCGGGTCTGTGCGACGTTGTTTTCAACTACGATAGTGCTAAGGGCGTGTTCAACTTAGGTGACATGTACCTGCTCATCAATGCAAGTATTGATAGCCACGATGCCTGGTGCTATTTCTCAAAAGTCACTATTTCCAAAGGATCCACCGTCATTGATGACGAAGACCCTGTTGTCGTTCCCGATGGATTGTTTACACAGGATTATCTGTTCAAGGGCACCAGTATTGTCTATAACAACGAAGGAAATTTCGACCATAATGAGTCAGTACAATGGCCAATTAAGGTCGGTTTCATCGGAAGTGAGGTCTATATTCGTGGTCTCTGTCAGTTCTTGCCGATGGCTTGGGCTAAGGGTGACGTAGCCGATGGCTATGCCACATTCCCCAAGGGTCAGTTGCTGGGTAAGTCGCCTATGTCGGTCTATCTTTGTGGCTTGCAGTATGGTGAAATGAGTGATGTGATATTCGAGTTGGAGAACCAGAACTTGAAGGGCAAGAGCTACATTTATATTAACTCTGCTAAGAACACGCTGGCTCCATACGCTATCTATGCAGGTGTCAACATCAGCAGAATGACTCCCAAGGCTGCTACTCCGACCGTTCCCACGATTGAGCATTACCAGCAGTATTTGCCTGAAGAAGGCTATGCAGCCCTGATGCTGACAATACCCACGTCTGATGTGGATGGCAACGTCATTGCTCCAAGTTGTTTAGGCTATCGTCTCTTTACTGAGAAGAATGGACAGGTGGACATCTATACTTTCACCAAGGATAAGTATATCGATCTGCCTGATGAAGAGATGACGGTTATTCCCTACGATCTGTTTACGGGTTACAACTTCTATACGGGAGGAAGCATGGTTTACATCAACGATAACCTTGAGATGAATGATCGTTTGGGTGTGCAGAGCGTCTATAAAGTAGGAAAGGATGAGCGTGTGTCTGAAATCGCATGGGTTAAGATTTTCAATCCAGACGATGTAAGTCCGACTCAGCGCAGCATTCGTGTAGAGAGTGTCACATTTACCGACCTGCAGGGTCGCAAGGCCTCACCCTCTACTCATGGCCTGCTTATTAAGACCGAGCGCCTTAGTGATGGTACAGTGCGCAGTACGAAAGTGTTGCGGTAAGGATAAGAAATAACGGCTACGAATTTCGCAAGATTCGTAGCCGTTTTTTTGTATGTGCGAAATAACGAGTTTGGCTTATCCGAAGAAATCGCCGGATTGCTGTTGGTCGTAGCTTGAACCATCGAAGCAATGGGTGCAAACATTTTCCTTGGGGAGACCGATGGAAGCGATGAGGTCCTCGAGGGTGGCGAACTTCACAGATGAGAGACCTAATCGACGGCCTATTTCGGCCACCATGCGCTGATATTCAGGCGAATCGGTTTTAGAATACTTGTCGAGGTTGGCCTTGTCATCACCCTCAAAGTCACGGATGACTTGACGAGTTATCAGTTCCAGGTCACTCTTTGATGCCGTGAAGCCGATGAATGGACAGCCATAGACCAATGGAGGACAGGAGATACGTACATGAACCTCCTTGGCTCCATTTTCAAAAAACTCCTTCACATTATCACGCAACTGTGTGCCACGCACGATGGAATCGTCACAAAATACCACTTTTTTGTCCTTCAGCAACGAAGCGTTGGGTATCAGTTTCATCTTTGCTACCAAGTCGCGGCGGCTCTGGTTTCCGGGCGTAAAGGAGCGGGGCCATGTCGGTGTATATTTCAATACGGCACGTTTATAGGGAATACCGCTACCTTCTGAGAAGCCCAGGGCCATACCCACGCCTGAGTCGGGAATGCCGCATACCATATCGGCCTCCACGTGGTCTTTCTCTCCCATCATCTTACCATTGCGTTCGCGTACCATTTCGGTGTTGATACCTTCGTAGGTCGAGGCGGGGAATCCGTAGTACACCCAGAGGAACGAGCATATCTGGCAGCGCTTGAAAGCAGGTTGAATCACCTCAATGCCATTAGTGGTCAGTTTGACAATCTCACCGGGCCCCAGGTCTCGTACAATCTTGAAGTCCAGGTTGGGGAAGCTGGTTGTTTCAGAAGCTACCGCATAGGCCCCTTCCTTCTGTCCGATAACCACAGGCGTGCGTCCCAAGAAGTCGCGTGCTGCAATGATTCCGTCCTCTGTGAGAATCAGCATTGAGCAGGAGCCTTTGATGGTCTGGTAGACGTGATTGATGCCGTCGCGGAACGTGTTGCCCATATTGATGAGCAATGCCACCAGTTCTGTTTGATTGATTTTGTTGGCGCTCATCTCACTCAGATGCATGCGTTGTGCCAACAAGTCATCAGCAATTTGGCGCTGATTATTAATCTTAGCAACTGTGCAGACGGCATAGCGACCCAAGTGCGAGTTGATGATAATAGGTTGTGGGTCGGTGTCGCTGATGACGCCAATGCCCTCATTACCCTTAAAATCGTTCAACTCATCCTCAAATTTCGAGCGGAAATAATCGCGCTCTAATGAGTGGATGGACCGGTTGAAGCCGTGTTCACGGTCGAAGGTGACAAGACCCGCACGCTTGGTGCCTAAGTGTGAGTGGTAATCGGTTCCGTAAAACAAGTCGTTTACGCAATCCTTGGTAGAGATGGTTCCAAAAAATCCGCCCATAGTGGTTTTTTATGTTGTTGTGGCTGCAAAGGTACTAATAATTGTCCGAAATCGGCAAGAACGTTGCATTTTTTTTCTTTCTTAAGTCGATTTGTTGATTTTGCGTAATTGTGAAATCATAAAAATATAAAAATAAGTGTTGTTTCTTCTTATAATAACTAAATAATGTGTAACTTTGCGCCGATTTTGTGCGAAATTGCACTTATGAAGTTATTTTTTGATGTTTTATAAACTAAGATGAACGTAATTACAAAGACCCTTCAACTGGCTGATGGAAGGACCATCACCATTGAAACCGGGAAAGTGGCAAAACAGGCCGACGGCAGCGTTATGCTTCGCATGAACAACACCGTGCTCCTCGCCACTGTTTGTGCCGCAAAAGATGCAGTTCCCGGAACGGATTTCATGCCGTTGCAAGTAGATTATCGCGAGCAGTATAGTGCTGCAGGTCGTTTCCCCGGTGGATTCACCAAGCGCGAAGGTAAAGCCTCGGATAATGAAATCCTCACATCGCGACTCGTGGACCGCGTTCTCCGTCCACTTTTCCCCAGTAACTATCACGCTGAAGTATTTGTCAATGTCATGCTCCTGTCTGCCGATGGTGTAGACCAGCCTGATGCGCTGGCAGGTTTTGCTGCCTCGGCTGCCCTTGCATGTTCCGATATTCCTTTCGAGTGCCCCATCTCGGAAGTTCGCGTGGCCCGCGTCAACGGCGAGTATGTCATTAACCCCACCTACGCTCAGATGAAGCAGGCTGACATGGATATCATGGTCGGTGCTTCGGCTGATAATATTATGATGGTGGAAGGCGAGATGAAGGAAGTTTCCGAGCAGGATTTGCTTGGTGCCTTGAAGGCCGCTATGGATGCCATCAAGCCTATGTGTGAGCTGCAGGCTGAACTGAGCAAAGAGCTTGGTAAGGATGTGAAGCGTGAGTATGACCATGAAGTGAATGACGAGGAGCTGCGTGCCCGCATGAAGGTTGAGCTTTACCAGCCTGCTTACGACATCACCAAGCAGGCCCTGGAGAAGCAGCAGCGTGCCGAGGCTTTCGAGAAGTTGCTCGAGGACTTCAAGGAGAAGTTCTTCGCAGAAAGAGCAGCCAAAGCCTCAGAGACCACAGAAGCCCCTGCCATCTCCGACGATGAATATGCAGCCATGATGGATCGCTACTACCACGATGTGGAGCGCGACGCCATGCGCCGTTGCATCCTTGACGAAGGCATTCGTCTCGATGGCCGCAAGACCACCGATATTCGTCCCATTTGGTGCGAGGTATCGCCCCTGCCCATGCCTCACGGAAGTGCTATCTTCACCCGTGGTGAGACACAGAGCCTCTCTACTTGTACCTTAGGTACGAAGCTCGATGAGAAGCTTGTTGACGATGTGCTTGATCATGGTTATATGCGTTTCCTGCTTCACTACAACTTCCCCCCGTTCTGCACAGGCGAAGCTAAAGCTCAACGTGGTGTAGGTCGTCGTGAGATTGGTCATGGACATTTGGCTTGGCGTGGTCTGAAGGGCCAGATTCCCGAAGACTTCCCCTATACGGTTCGTCTCGTCAGCCAGATTCTTGAGTCCAACGGTTCCAGCTCTATGGCTACTGTGTGCGCAGGTACACTGGCCTTGATGGACGCTGGTGTTCCCATCAAGAAGCCTGTCTCAGGTATTGCAATGGGTCTGATTAAAAATCCTGGTGAGGAGAAGTATGCCGTGCTGAGTGATATTCTTGGCGACGAGGATCACTTGGGCGATATGGACTTCAAGACCACAGGTACGAAGGACGGTCTGACCGCAACGCAGATGGATATCAAGTGCGACGGTCTGTCGTTCGACATCTTAGAGAAAGCACTTATGCAGGCTAAGGCTGGTCGTGAGCACATCCTCAACTGCCTGACCGATACGATTGCCGAGCCTCGTGCCGACTTCAAGCCTCAGGTTCCTCGTATTGTCCAGATTGAGATCCCGAAGGAGTTTATTGGTGCTGTTATTGGCCCTGGAGGCAAGATTATCCAGCAGATGCAGGAAGACACCAAGACCACCATTACCATCGATGAAGAGGATGGCGTGGGCAAGGTGCAGGTCAGCGGTCCTGACAAGGAGTCAATTGATGCAGCCTTGGCAAAGATTCGTGCCATCGTGGCTATTCCCGAAGTAGGAGAGGTCTACGACGGTGTTGTACGTAGCATCATGCCTTATGGATGTTTCGTAGAGATTATGCCTGGCAAGGACGGTCTGCTCCATATCTCGGAGATTGACTGGAAGCGTCTGGAGACTGTTGAAGAAGCCGGTATCAAGGAAGGTGACCACATCACCGTGAAGCTCTTGGAGATTGATCCGAAGACTGGTAAATACAAGCTCTCACATCGCGTACTTATTCCGAAGCCCGAAGGTTATGTAGAGCGTCCTCCACGTCGTGAGCGTGGTGAGCGTCCTGAGCGTGGTGAGCGCGGTGAGCGTCGTCCTCGTCCTGAGCGTGGCGAGCGTCCAGAACGTGGTGAGCGCTCCGAGCATCATCGTCATGAGCGTGGTGAGCGTCGTCCTATGGGCCAGATGGCCGAAAAGCTCCAGCAACTTGGCGAAGAGTATCACGATCCTGCCGAGCAGCGTGAGCCAAAGGATTTCAGCGATGCTCTTGATCACATGGATTTCTAAAATATTTTAGTAGTAAATAAGGCTCCGCCAATTGTCATTGGATGATTGGCGGAGTTTTTTTGTGAAAGTTGTATAGGGATATTGAGTTTGGGGACTCCCCGTAAGTTTTTTGTTATATCCCATGCTTTTTGTTGTTTCTCAGTAAAAAAGCAGGGAAAAAGCTTGCATTTTGCTTATTTTTTTTGTATATTTGTCGTTGGAAAAAAACAGAAGCTGGCCCAAAGACATGGTCTTGCAGCGGCCGCTGCAAGATATTGCCACGCTCGCCGCAAGACATTGCCACGCCCGCTGCAAGATATTGCTACGTTCGCTGCAAGCCTTATGAAGCCAGCTCATTTCCCCTTTTCCCTTAGCTCATTTCCCCTTTTCCCTTAGCTCCCCTCCCCTTAGGACTAAAGTATCAGGAAAATCTGCCTCAAAATGCCCCTTAAAAATACAGTGAATTAGGTGGCTCGAGCCATAGGTATTTCTGGCTCGAGCTAAATCGAAGTTTGGCTCGAGCTATTTTGCGATTTGGCTCGAGCCAATTTTTTCATGCCAATTTTCATGGTATTTTAATTATTCTAACCACTCTTCTCTTACAATAAATTAACCTAAATGTGTGGAGTTAACACTTTTTTTTAGCTTTAATAAAAAAAAACTTGGAATTTTGATACAAGTTATGGATTTTTTGATTAAATTTGCACCGATTTAGTGTGCATAGTCCTTAGCAGACCCCTGAAGGTCTTATAAAGCTACGTGCGTACATTATTTAATAATATGAAGATACTTACTAATTCTTTTATTTACTAACTTTAAAAACTAGCTTATGAAGATTTCAAAACTACTCGTTTTGAGCGCACTGTTTGCAACAGCAACAAGTGTGAAAGCAGAGGTGCCCGACGGCATTTGGCAGATGCCCGAGCCGCAGGGTTTGGAGTTCACTACATTCTCTGACGAAGTCGACGAGAATGGTGATGCCATTCACTATTACCTCTACAATCCTGGTGCTAAGATGTTCTTTGCCAGCGGCAACTCTTGGAACACTCAGGCCAGTGTGAGAACTTTCGGTTATCCGTTCTGGGTGACCTATTCTACTGAGGAAGATGCTCCTGAGGGTTCTTATGAACTTTGGAACTATGTGAACAATGCAGACCGTACTGACGTGACGGGCAATCATAACTTGTTTACCGATGATGGTGGTTCTACGTGGGTCGATCACGGATCACAGGGCAACTATTCTTGGACTTTCACCATCGTAGGTGATTTCGTCCGTTTCCAGAATGTAGCACTTATCGCCGATGTGCCTGACTACGCTGGTAAGTACATTGGTTGGACTGGTGACTATGCTGGTGAAAAGAACAGCTCTATTCTGCGAATGATTGCTCCCGACACAGAGGGCACTTGCATTGACTGGCGTGCTGTGACTGTTGCTTCTTACGAGGCTTTTGTTGCCGACGAGGCTGCATACGGTGCCTACACCAATGGCGTGGAATGCTTCTTCTTGGCTAAGCAGCTGCGTGACTTGCTCGTCGAGGGTGAGGAAATCGGTGCCGACATTGCCGGTGCATTGGCTGTCTATACCAATACCTCCAGCACAAAGGCTCAGCTGACTCAGGCTATTGCCGATGCTAAGGAAGCTATTGATAAGCGCAAGCAGGAGTTGGTCGATCAGGGCTATGACAATGCTACTGTCGAGAATCCCGTGGTTGTTTCTGACAAGTTCTTGAAGAACTACGACTTCAAGGGCGACGACCTGACCACTGGCTGGAAGGGCACCTCATTTGGCTCTTATGGACCGAAGGAGAATGCCGAGCACTACAACAAGACTTACGACACCTATCAGGACGTAAATGGCGGCCTGCATCCTGGTGTCTATGCAGTTGGTGTGAACGCTTTCTATCGTGCTGGTAATGCACAGCCTGCATGGGATAACTACAAGGCACAGAATGCTCAGTCCAAGTATGCCAAGGTGTATGCCAAGGTAGGTGCCACCGAGCGTGAGTCTGCTATCGTTTCTCCTTGCAGCGCACTGATTCCTGACGGAACTCAGGTTGTTGGCGCTTGGTCGCAGTGTGTTGATACCGACGAAGACGGTAACTCTACTACCTACATCATTCCTAACAACATGGAAGGTGCTGAGTATGCAATGCATACCATGGGTCTCTATGCTAACAAGGTGCTGGTTGCTGTGAATGCCGATACCGATACCCTGCGTCTCGGTGTCCGCAAGTCGGCAGGTGTCGACGGTGACTGGTCTATCTTCGACGACTTCTCTCTGACTTACTATGGTAAGGGTGCTGACGCTTGCAACCTCTATCTGACTGAGGCTCTGAAGAACTTTGGTGAGGTGTCCATCGAGGATGGCGTGCTCTACACACCTGCTTACCTGGAGGCCTACAAGGCAAAGATTCAGGAGGAGCATGTTGCTAATAGCCTTGACGAGGTGAACGAGGTGCTGAATGGTATCGAGGAGGCTTACAAGGACCTGCAGAAGAACATGGAGCTCTGGAGTGATTGGCAGAAGTTGGTAGCCAAGATTCAGGCTTACACGGCTGACTCAGAGAACGACCAGTTCGATACTGTTGGTGAGATGGGTGACTACCTCCTGGAGGCTGGCCCCGACGGCGAAGCTGTTGAGGACATCATCGAGGATCCCAGAATGACCAACGAGGAGCTGGAGGCTGAAATTGCCAAGCTCAACGATATGATTGATCGCTTCAACGAGGAGTACAAGAACAAGATGGAGCCCGGTGTGGCTGGCAATGCCGACCGTCTGCTGAAGAATCCTGGATTCGATGACGATAAGGACATTAACTACGGTGGTGCTGAAGGCTGGACAGTCGATCGCATTGACGGTGGTAACGTCGTTCGTGGTCCTCTCGGACAGGGTAACAAGGATTTGATGGAAAGTGCTCTGGGTTACATGAACTACTGCTTCGAGTCTTGGCATTGCCACAAGTGGGACATCTGGCAGGAGATCCAGAATGCTCCCGCTGGCCTGTATGAGCTTCAGGTGCAGGGTTATGTACGTTGCGAGGTAGGTGGCTACAACCGTGGTGACGAGCTGGTAGATCCTTACATCTCTCCCGTATACCTCTATATGAACAACGCTCTGAGCCAGTTCCCCAGCGTCTACTCTGAGACTCCCGCTGAATTGGGTCATGAGTTCACAACTGTTGAAGACTGGACTACTGAGGAAATCAATGGCAACCTGTATCCTAACTCAATGGGTGGCGCTGCTCAGTGCTTCGCATGGGATATGTACAAGACCAAGGCTTATGGTCTGATCATGAAGAAGGGTGATCCCTTCCGCATTGGTGTGAAGATGGATGCCAACCAGGATTGGTGGTGTATCTTTGATAACTTCCACCTGACTTGGTACGGTTATGATCCTGAGTACATCCGTCCTGCACTGGAAGAGGCTATTGCTACCATCAACGCCGACCAGCCTATGGGTAAGGAGCAGTACAACAAGGCATTCGCCCTGCAGACTGCTGCTATGGAGGCTATCGCAGGTGGTGACGGTGAGACCATGTTCAATGTGCTGAGCGAGATTTATGACCTGCAGAGCAGCATCCTTGAGTCTGTTTCACTGTTCTCACAGTTGCAGAATGCCAACACTGGCCTGTACGAGGCTATGTGGGCTTCGACCAACGACGCAGCAAGAAACGAGGCTAACACCTTGTTCAACAGAATCGACAATGGCATTAATGACCACGAGTTTGAGGATGCCGACGTACCTGGTCTGCTGGAGCAGATCCAGATGATGATCACCAAGCTGAAGATTCCTGCTGGTGTTGCTACCGATGATGATCCTATCGAGTACACCGATGTGATTGTGAATCCGAACTATGATGAGAATGCCAATGGCTGGTCTGGCACTGGCGCTGCTTGGAGCGATTCTGGCTACAATGCTGAGATCTTTGGTAAGAACTACGACTACTATCAGGATATCATGGGCCTGCCCGCAGGTACCTATCGTCTTGACGTTCAGGCATTCTATCGCGCTGGTAGTGCTGCCAACGACTACAATTCCTACGTTGCTAATCCCGATTCTCTGAACTATGCATTCATCTATGCACAGACTATCCAGGGTACTGATACCGTCACTTACAGCGTGCCGATGAAGCGTCTGGCTGCTGAGGCTCTTGTTGGTGATTCATTTGATGGCTATGTGCAGGTGAAGAACAGCACCGATGAGGAAGAAGGTCTCTATGTGCCTAACAGCATGACTACTGCTGGTGAGGTGTTCGCTATGGATAAGGATAATGGTGAGCCTTACTACAAGAACTATGGTCCTGTGTTCAAGGTGCAGGAGGGTCAGAAGGTTCGTATCGGTTTGAAGAAGGGTATTGACCTGACCGACAACTGGACTATCTTCGACAACTGGCAGCTCTGGTGCTTCGGTACAGAAAGCAGCCTGAATCCGAGCGGTGATCCTTCGGGTATCAATGGTGTAAGCGACGCTCAGTTGGTGAAGGTTGAGTTCTTCACTCTCGATGGTCGTCGTGCCGCTAACGCTCAGAAGGGTCTTGTCATCATGAAGCAGACTCTGGGCAACGGTAACATTATCGTTAAGAAGATTCAGAAGTAAATGATTGATAATCAGCGACTGATTACTCTGTAAAAAGGGATCGGGGATGGGGCCAGCGCCCCGTCTCCGACCCCTTGTTTTCTATTTCCACAGATAGAAGAGGACAGTAAGTCCACCCTTGGGAAGCCATTGAGCTATATCCCACACTAAAAGCGAAACCTTTCGACCCCGTCTTTGCGGGGCACTCTATATAGAACAGAAAAATAAAAAAAATTAATAACTAACAAAACTATGATTCGTAAAACTATCTTGATGCGAGGACGACGAGTGGCACTGGCCGCTTGCGGACTGCTGATAGGTGCTTCGGTGTTACAGTCGTGTAAGGATGACGACCTGCTTACCGGACAGCCTTCGTGGCTGGGCAATTCTATCTATGAGCGGTTGCAAGAGGATGGCAATTACACCACCACCCTTCGTCTGATTGATGACCTTAACCTCAAGGAGGTGCTTGGTCACACGGGTTCGAAGACACTGTTTGTTGCCGACGATCAAGCCTATGCAGAGTGGTACAAGAACAACTCTTGGGGCGTGTCGAGCTACGACCAGCTTTCTGATGCCCAAAAACGTCTGCTGCTCAACAACTCGATGGTCAACAATGCCTATCTGATCGAGTTGATGTCGAATGCCTATCTGAACGACGCCCTGCAGACGGGACGCGCCATGCGCCGTGAGACAGCAAGTGGTATCTATGACTCTGTCTATGTGATGAAGCCGGAAGAGATGCCCAACACCCCTGCGTGGGCCTACTACAAGGCCAACAACAAGAGCATTCCCATCTTCCGCGATGAGTCGAGTGCTCCGATGATTCACTTCCTTCCTGCTTACATGAGCTACAACAAGATTACAAGTGAAGACCTCTCCATCATGACTAACGGACAAGCCACTTCGGCTAACGAGGCCTGGGTCAATGGAAAGAAGGTGGAGGAGCGCGATATCACCTGTAAGAATGGATATATTCAGAAAATGAGCGGCGTCATCGAGTCGAGCCCCAACATGGCACAAATCGTGCACATGTACCCCCAGTTGTCGAAATGGGCCGAATTGATCGACCGCTATTCAGCCCCCTACTATGCTGGTGACAACCTGAAGGAGGGTTATAATGGCGTCTACCATAATGAGGACTCCGTCTTCACGTTGCACTATTTCAGTGAGCGTTCTACGGGTGGTAATTCCCGTGATAGGCTGCCTAATGGCGATCCTGTTCCCGCAACACTGAAGTTCGACCCAGGTTGGAACCAGTATTCTGTAAGTATTTCAGGCTATGACCTGCACCATGATGCAGCTGCCATGATCGTGCCAACCAATGAGGCTCTCGAGAAGTGGTGGAATGGCGACGGTAAGGACTTGCACGATGAATATAAGGTGTGGGACAGCATTCCCGATGCTACGCTGGCTAAGTTGATCAATGTGAACATGCTGCCCACCTTCACTGAGTCGGTTCCCTCTAAGTTCAAGTTCGTGCTGAACGACGCTAAGGAAACCCTCGGTATCAGTAAGGAGAATGTCAAGGCTTGCTATATGGGATGCAACGGCGTAATCTATCAGGTAGACAGCGTCTTCACCCCTGCAGAGTTTGCTTCGGTGGTCTATCCTGCTACGTCACATCAGAGCACGATGGGTATTATCTACTGGGGTATCGATAGCCGCACGTTCTTGCCATACCTGCTCTCTATGGACTCCAAGTACGCATTGGTATTGCCAAATAATGATGCCATGATGTACTATCTGGATCCCTTCACCTATGGTAGTGAGGCCATGAATGCCGACTCCGTGCGTTGTGAGGCTCCTCAGATGCTGGAGTTTCGCTGGGACGAGAAGAAGACCCCCCACGTACAAGCTCGTCGCTTCGATGTGTTTGTTGACAAGGATGGTTACATCACCAAGCAGCAACCCGATGCCAAGGGTATCGACCTGACAAACCGTGATATCATCAACCGTCTGTTCGATGACATGCTCGACCAGTTCATCATCGTGATTGCCAACAAGAGCATGACTCTTGATGATTATGTGAAGCAGGGCTATTCCTATTTCAAGACCAAGGGTGGTTCGCTGCTTCGCGTCACTAAACCCGATGCCAATAGTCCTCACCTGGCCTTCCAAGGCGGTTGGCAGATTGAGCATAACCGCAAGGAAGTATCGACAGAGGAGTTCACCAAGGTCAACGGACGTACCTACATCCTGAATACACAGATGCCGCTTAGTGCCCAGAAGACCCTCTACCTCACATTGAAGGAGCATGAAGAGTATGCTGGCTTCCTGAGCCTGTTGAAGAACTCTTATGTCAACCTGACGAAGACTGCTATCAGTGCCTCTATCAAAGCTGGCGACCACAAGGGTAGCAGTGAGAACTTCAGCCTGTTCGACAACTATAACTACACCGTATTTATTCCCTCAACCAAAGCCATTGAGAAGTTACAGGCCGAGAAGAAATTGCCTGCATGGGACGAGTTGGAGGAAGAGTTTGATGATCCGACCGGACGTCACGGCTACGATTCGCGCCTCGACAGTATCTGCTCTGTAGAAGGCTGGTATAATACAGGCCAGTCCGATGACAGTCGTCTGGATGTACAGAACAAGGTGAAGAAGTGCATCGGCTCGCTTGTCGAGAACTTCATCCGCTATCATGTGATGGACCGCTCGGTAGCATTAGGCATGGCTCCTGAAGCCAACATGTCGGGTAACACCTACGAGTCCATGATGCGTAACCCTGAGACGGGACGTTTCTTCCAGCTGAATGCCAATTACGACCAGAACAGCCTGACCGTGAAGGACATCATGGGTAACACCCGTACAGTGCAGCCCCGTGAGGGTCTCTACAATAACATCATCCGTGAGTACTGGTTCAGAACCACCGGTGCCATCTTCATGGCAAGTAGCGCAGTGGCACACCTCATCGACGAGCCGCTGTTCTTCCAGGAAATGAAGCCCTGGCGTCAGGTAGTGACGGAGTATTTAAGGAACAACTAAAATAATGAATAACCGTATGAAAATACTGAAATCCATCATAATGATGCTGGCGTTGCTGTTCACTACGACCATCAGCGCACAGACTATATCGTCGGTTCACGGTACGGTAAGTGACGAAATGGGCCCGTTGATGGGTGCAACCGTGTGTGAAATAGACGGCACAGGACGTATCATCAACTCGGCCGTGACCGACCTGAACGGTAACTTCACGATGAAGGTGAAAAATGATAAAGACAAGATCCGTTTCACCTACGTGGGTATGAAGGCACAGATTTATCCCATTACCAAGACCACGTTCAACATCCACATGACCTCTGCTACGCAGATTAAGGAAGTGGTCGTGAAGTCGAAGAAGCGCATGCAGGGTAACGCACTGCCTATCCCTGAGCGAGAGATCTCATACGCTACACAGACCATCTCGATGAAGGAATTCGAGGGACTGGGTATTACCTCGGTTGATGAAGCCTTGCAGGGACGTATCGCTGGTCTGGATATTATCGGTAACTCGGGTGACCTTGGTTCTGGTTCTACCATGCGTCTGCGTGGTGCCGGCTCACTTTCTTCTCTGACAGACTCCAACCCGCTGATCGTTGTCGACGGTAATCCCCGTGAGGTGAACCTTGATAACTTTGACTTGGCAGGTGCCAACAATGAGAAGTTTGCAGAACTGCTGAATATTAACCCTGAGGATATCGCCTCGATTTCGGTGCTGAAGGATGCTGCCGCTACGGCAGTCTATGGTTCACAGGGTGGTAATGGTGTGATTGAGCTGACCACCAAGCGTGGTGTCCGTGGTAAGCCGAAACTTACCTATTCGCTGAAACTCACCGGCACTTACCAGCCCAAGGGCTATGACTTGCTGAATGGTGACGACTATACCATGATGCTGAAAGAAGCTTACTTCAATCCTGAGCAGAGCGACGTTGCTTCCAACATCCCTGAGCTGAACTACTTAGGTGCTACCGACAACTTCCCCGACTGGCGTCAGTATCGTGATAATACCGACTGGCGTGACGCCGTCACTCAGGTGGGTCTGCGTCAGAACCATTACGTGACTATCTCTGGTGGTGGTGAGAAGGCCTCGTTCCGTATCGGTGGTGGTTTCGACCATGAGACAGGTACGATGATCATGCAGAAGCTGAACCGTTTCTCGACCCGTGTGGCTTTGGACTATAATGTTTCTCAGCGTATTCGCGTCAGCACTAACTTCTCGTTGACCTACACTAAGAACAACATGAACTACGACGGTCTGCTCTCCATCGCACAGCGTAAGATGCCAAACATGAGCATCTATGAGAAGCACCCCGAGACTGGACTTGATACCGACGTCTACTACACCATGACTCGTACGGGTATGTATATTGGCTCGGAAGTGTTCAAGGATGACCAGCGTTCGTTGGTGAACCCCGTTGCTTCGGCTCACCTTGCCAAGAATGACCGTCGCACCTATGACATGAACCCAGAATTGGTTATTAACTATCAGCTCTTGGGTACTGATGAAGATCACTGGCAGTTGAACTGGCGTGGTTCGGTCTATATGAATATCTTCAATCAGTATGATGACAAATATTATCCTTGGGAACTGAATCCTGTGGCTTACGACGCCGGTGTAAACACAGCATACACTGGTTCTTCGAAGAGTGTGTCGTTCAATACCAAGCAGACCCTGACCTTGATACCAGCTTTCCGCAACAAGGATCACAGTATGATGATGATGGGTCGTTTTGAGCTGACCAGCGGATCGAGCAGTGGCCAGTCTACTAATGCCAATGGATTGGCAACGGGCGTTAGCAGTCCTTCTGCCGGTGGTTTGAACTACTCTCCAAGTTCTTCATACGGCCAGTGGCGTTCGATGTATTACACGTTCTCGACTCACTACGCCTTCAAGGGACGCTATATTGCCGACTTTACGATACGTGCCGACGGTACGACGAAGTTTGGTCCTGGCCATCGCTGGGGTTACTTCCCCTCGCTCTCACTGAAATGGATTGTGAGTGACGAGCCTTGGTTTGAGCCTCTGAAGAAGACTATCTCGACTTTTGCCATCCGTCCCAGCTGGGGTATCGTAGGTAACCAGCCCAATCAGAACTATCTTTATACTTCGAAGTATGGTTCGACAGACACCTATATAGATATGTCAGCTATGGCTCCGCTGAATATTCGCCTGACCGATATGCGTTGGCAGAAGAACCAGAGCTTTAATGGTGGTATTGACTTGCACTTCTTTGATGAGCGCTTTAACCTGACCATCGAGGGCTATATCTCGACTACCACTGATATGTTGATGCAGGACTATCGCATTCCTTCGAATGCCGGCTTCCCAACGGTTCCCTATCGCAACAGCGGTAAGATGCGCAACACCGGTTGGGAGTTCCACATCAACACCAATCGTTTGATCAAGGCTGGCAAGCTCACCGTTGACTTGAACGCTAACTTTGGTAATAACCGCAATGAAATCCTGGAAATGGACGAGTATGTGCTGAACAACCTGAACTCTACCTACGGATATTCCAATGGCGAGTATCTGCGTCGTGTGCAGCTGCATAACCCATTTGGTGCCATTTATGGATTCAAGTTCAAGGGTATTTTCACACATAACTACAAGACATTTGTCGACTTGAAGCTCTCTAACGAAGAGTATAAGCAGTTTGTGGCTGGTACGCTTCCCGATGAGTGGTATAAAGAGCACAACTGGGCAAAGCAACCCTATTCAGCTCCTGTGGCTACCAACGAGAATGGCGACCTGATTCGTGATGCCTATGGTGACCCGCTTCGTCTGATGTTTGACTATACAAACACGGGAACTGGACGTAATGGTCGTAACTATCGTTTCAATGGTGGTGATGCCATCTATGAAGATGCTAATCATGACGGACAGATCAACGCCCTTGACATCACCTACTTAGGCTCTTCACTGCCTAAGCTCACTGGTGGTTTCGGCTTTTCTTTCAACTATTCAGATTGGCGTCTGAGCACCCAGTTCACCTATCGTGTGGGTAACAAGATCCTGAATATGTCTCGCCTGGACCTCGAAGCTATGACGGGTAATAACAACCAGAGTCAGGCTGTGAACTATCGTTGGCGTAAGGAAGGCGACGTGACCAGCATACCTCGTGCCATGCACGGTAGCACCACTGCTTTCAACTCTCTCGTGAGCGATCGCTACGTGGAAGACGGCTCTTATCTGCGTATGAGCTATGCACAGCTGTCTTATTCTTTTAAGAAGAAATTAGTGAAAGCTATCGGTCTTAGCCGCGTTTCTCTGTATGGTTCTATCAACAACCCGTTTGTCATCACGAAGTACACGGGTGTTGACCCCGATATTTCACAGGGTGGCTATGATCCTGCCATCGACCGTGCGCAGACCCCGCGTTCGCGTTCTTACACATTGGGCCTTTCCGTTGAATTCTAATCTATTGAATACTTAAGAAAGAAAACAGAAGATTATGAAAAAGATATATTATAATATAATAGGTGTCGCCTGTGCGGTCTTTGGCTTTACGTCTTGTTCCGATTTCCTGGAAATCAAGTCGCAGAGCGAGATTGTACTGGAGGATTTCTGGAACGAGAAGGCCGATGTCGACAATGTTGTGGCCGGCTGCTACTCTCGCATGCAGGCAAACGACGTGATTTCCCGCATGATTATCTGGGGTGAAGGCCGTTCGGAGAACGTCATGGGTGGTACAAATGCCGTCAATAATGCCGACTTGATGAATGTGCTGAAAGAGAATATCACGGCTAAGAATAGCTTTACCAAGTGGGATGGTTTCTACACCGTGATCAACCGCTGTAACACCGTGTTGAAATATGCACCCGATGTGGCAGCCCACGATCCCGGTTACACGCAGGGTGAGCTTCGTGCCACCGTTGCAGAGGTCTCTGCATTGCGCGACCTATGCTATTTCTATTTGATTCGTACATTCCGCAACGTACCCTATTCCACAGTGGCCTATACCGATGATGACCAGGTGATGGACCTTGTTCCTTCCAAGTTTGAGGATGTGCTGGACAGCCTGATTACTGACTTGGAGAGCATCAAGACTTCTGCTATCCGTCGTTATCCTACTACTAAGCCGGAATATCAGACAGGTCGTATCACTCAGGATGCCGTCTATGCTATGCTTTGTGAGATGTATCTCTGGAAGAAAGACTATGATAACTGCATCAAGTATGCCGATCTGATTATTGAGTCGAAAAAGGAGCAGGCCAAGGAGCGTCGTAGTAAGGGAAGTGGTACTGGTAGTCTTTACGGCCAGTCGACCAATGATGCCCGCTTCAATGGTTTCCCACTCATCAGCGATATGTTATCGAGTAGCAGGTATGGCAATGCTTATCAGAGCATCTTTGTGGAAGGCAACAGTCAGGAGACGGTCTTCGAGTTGGTCTTCTCCGATCGTGCTGGTCGCGGTATGCCTGCTAATGCTGCTATTAACGACCTCTTTGGTAATGCAGACGTCACGATGGGTCTGTTGGCTCCTTCCACCACGTTGACAGAGGATGTGGCCAAGACCAGCCAGCGCATCATCTATGATGACCTCAATAAGACCTATGACGTCCGTCTTTATGAGAACTTCAATACGGAGTCAGGTTGTATTGCCAAGTATGTCTATCGTGACATTGATGTATCGACGACGGGTTCAAAGCCAGTGGCAAGCTACACCAGCAAGTACACTGCCGGACAGAATTCCACCAATTGGATTATCTATCGTCTGACCGACATCATGCTGCTAAAGGCTGAGGCTATCTGTCAGAAGCTTCAGGTGGGTTCAGATGCCGAGATTGAGGCTTACAATGCTCCTCTGCTTGAAGAAGCCTTTACCTTGGTGAATGCAGTGAATAAGCGTTCTGTCTGCCAGTCAACTCTGAGTGACACGTTGAAGGCTGATAATTATAAGAGTAAGGGCCTGATGGAAGAACTGGTGCTGAAAGAGCGTCAGCGTGAGTTGATGTTCGAGGGCAAACGTTGGTACGATCTCGTTCGCCGTTCCATGCGTGACGGCAATACCGACGTGCTGACCGCAGCAGCTGGTCGTCGTGATGGTATCAACAGCCAGTATGTGCAGAGCTTCTTTGGCAGCACAACCAATGGTATGTATGCCATGTTCTGGCCTTACAACGATGAGGAAGTGAAGGTGAACCTTAATCTGGCTGCTGTGCAAAATCCTGCATTCGGCAGTGGAGAGGGTAATATACAGAAGTGATTGATGATTGAAACAATATAAATTAGACTATTATGATGAAGAATATAAAGAAATGGATTCTTGCAAGTCTGGTTGGATGCGCTGCAGTAGTCGGCTTCACTGCTTGCTCTGACGAGCCGGATAGCGAGTACTTCTATACGTTCAATGGTGAGATGATGAGCGAATATCTTAGGAATCGTCCCCAGTATAGTAATTTCACCAAGATTGTTGAACGTGCTCGCCTGAACTCCAACCAGAAGCGCGATGCAAAGTTGATGGATATGTTGGCCACATACGGTCACTACACTTGCTTTGTCCCCTCTGACTCGGCTGTGCAGACCTATCTGGCTAAGCGTGGACTGAGTAGTGTTGACCAGTTGACCGACGAGGATTGCGACACTATCGCTCTGACCCACATCGTAGCTAATATCTACAACACGATGGATATGACCCAGGACCGCTTGCAGACAGCAAACCTGCTGGGTCGCTATCTGGCTACTTCGGCTGATGAAGCCGATGGCCACCCCGTTGTCCGCTTGGAGGATAAAGCCTATATCTACTACGAGCTGCAAAATGACTCTGTGGAGAATGGTATCATGCAGCCTATCAACATGGTGATTGAGAAATCGAACAGCTATGTTACCGACATCATTGGTGACAACGAGCGAATCAAGATTTTCTATACTGCCATGAAGGCTACGGGTGTCTTCGACGATTTGGAGAGTACGCCTGAGTTTGACCCGGACTGGGATCCAAAGGCTCATCCTCGTTACTACTATCGTTCACACGTCTGGAGTGAGGTGGCCTGGGTGCCCGATACCAAGAAAAATGGCTTCACTATCTTCATTGAGCCAGATTCTGTCTATCAGGCCAAATTTGAGGAAATGGGTATCTCTACTAGCGAGGGAAATCTGCGTGCCGTCTATGATTTGGCTTGCAAGATTTACGATGAGACTTATCCTGAGGACGTTAACAAGCCTGGACATGCCTTCGACCAGTTGAAGGATAGTGTAAACCCGTTGCGTCGTTTCGTGCAGTATCACATCTTGAATCGCTATGTTCCTGGTACCAGCGACCTGACGCCGCTCATTATGGACGTGGGTAACGGTATCCGTGAGAGCTTTGGTATTGACAGTCGTGTCATCAACCCCTGTGACTGGTTCCAGACCCTGTTGCCTCGTACGATGGTGAAGATCGAACAGCTGACCGTTGACAAAGACAACAAGGGAAATGACTGTCGTGGTGCCGATGCTCCTTACGTTAGGGAGCGCTTCGTCAACCGTCGCTATGCTGCACCTGAATACAAATTCCGTGGTTCCCTCATTGACTCAAAGGTCGAGACCGAGCCTGTGCATGACGCCCTCAATGGCCACTACTTCTATGTAGACGATCTGGTGGTGTTCTCGAAGCAAGTACGTGACGAGGTTCAGAACCAGCGTATCCGTATGGACTTCTCGGCCATCTTCCCTGAGGTGATGACGAATGACATGCGTCTGAAGGGAAATCCGCTCGCTGATGATGCTCAGGGTACTCCTGATGAAAGCGCCGTTCCCAAGAATGGTCGTAACTTCTACTTCCCATTGGGTTACCTTGATGGTGTTGACTTCAACTCCACTTGCTACCTTGTGATGCGCCGTCCTCACTGCAACTTCTGGTCGTGGCAGGGCGATGAGTGGAACCTCTTCGGTGACTACGATATGACGTTCCGCATTCCTCCCGTGCCTTATAGCGGTGAGTGGCAATTGCGTCTTGGATTCTGTGCTATTCCTACCCGTGGTGTGATGCAGGTGTACTTCGATGGTGTTCCTCAGGGTATTCCTCTTGACATGACCAAGGAGTTGAACTCAGAAATGTACTTAGGTGACCGTTTCGTATCGGATGAAGCCCTGTCCAACTACAAAAAGATGACAGTCGAAGAGCGTGCTGAGGAGCAGAAGCTGCTGAAGAACCTGCATGCTTACCGTGCCGGTATTAGCACCTATCACTTTGGTGCCAACAGTGGTAACCGTGCATACTTCTATGGTGACAATGGTACTTACCGTCGTGTGCTCTGCCAGGCCTATCTCGATGCCAATGTCGATCACTATATCCGCTTCCGCGTAGCAAGTGATGGTAAGAAGGGTAACAACAACGAGTTCATGCTCGACTACTTTGAAATGGTTCCTAAGAGCGTCTATGGTATCGACGGCGACGCCGAGATGGAAGACGATCTCTAAATGATTGAATACTGTAAATAGAAAATTGAAAGTTATGATTACCAATAATATCAAACATTTCCTCTTTGCAGGTCTGGTCAGCTGCGGCATCGCCGCAGCCTTCACCGCCTGCTCAGATACCTGGGACGAGCATTACGAAGGAACTGTTGCTGACGTTACCCAGACGTCTCTATGGGAAGCCATCAAGCAGAATCCCAACCTGAGCAACTTTGCCAGTGTGGTCGAAGCAACGGGCTATGACAAGTCGCTGGGCAGCAGTCAGGTGTTCACGGTCTTTGCACCGCTGAATGCCAACTTCTCAAAGGAGCAGGCCGACGCACTCATTGCCCAGTTCAAGCAGCAGAAGCAAAAGGTCAACGATGAGGACAACACCGTGATAAAGGAGTTCATCCAGAACCACATTGCTCTCTACAACTATTCTGTATCGGAAAATAGCAATGACTCTATCGTGCTGATGAATGGTAAGTTTGCCCTGTTGCAGGCTGGAAAGATTAGCAACAGTTCTTTTGAGAGTACCAACAAGGTCTATCAGAATGGTGTGCTCTACACGTTGAACAGCACCGTTAATTATGCTGATAACGTCTTTGAATATATGCGCAAGGATGCCGATCTTGACAGCGCATACCAGTTCTTCTATAATTCTTTGTTCTATCGTAAGGAGTTCCTTCCCGAGCTCAGCGTTGAGGGTGGTATTGACGATGAAGGTCGCACCATCTATCTCGACTCAGTGTTCCGTCAGCGCAACAACCTCGATAATGTAGTGGGTCGCATTGGCAGTGAGGACAGTACCTACTGGATGGTGGTTCCTACCAATGAGGTTTGGGCAGACTTACTCCAGAAGTATGAGCCATACTTTCACTATGACAAGAATGTAGGCAGTCTGCTTGTCGAAGGTACTCGTGATTCCTTGATCTATACCAATCCCCGCCTGGCTATCATGCGAGGTACGGCATTCAGTCGTACAATTAACGAGGGATATTTCTCGGGAACGAAGACCGGCCTTACTATCAATGACTCGATCTACTCTTTCAACGCTTTGACCAGCTATAACAACCGTACATTAGCCTATGGCGCTCCTTTCAACTACTACCAGTACTTTGCTCCAATGGCCGCCAATGGCGTTCTTAACGAGAGCGATAAGGTAGAGTGCAGCAATGGCCGCCTGATGAAAGTGCGTAACTGGAAACTCAACGAGTTGCAGACCTTCAACCAGTGGGTGGTTGTTGAAGCCGAGTCAAGCGGTAGCATCAAGGAAATCAAGAAGATGGTCGACAGTAAGGGTGACTCCATCAACATGGCCAATGCCATTTCCCTTCCTGTGAACAACGATAAGTTCCGCCAGAAGGTATGGAATAACCGCTTTGTTGAGTTCGAACCTAATGGAACCAACGTCAATCCTGAAATTACTTTCAATATCAGCAATGTGCTTTCCAACATGGGCTACGATATCTATCTCGTTTCTGCCCCTGCACTGGCCAACGATAGTAATGCTACGGACAAACAGTCGCTGCCCACCTCTATCCAGGTGGAACTAAGCTACCACAATGAAGACGGAACAACAGTTAAGGAGCGTCTCCAGTCAAAGGTGGATGTTCGTGGTGATATCATGGACTACGTTCTGCTTGCTGAGGACTTCAAGTTCCCTGTCTGTACTTGGGGTGTACGTGAGGTAGAGCCTATCACCACCATGACCATCAAGAACCGTGTCACTGCAACACAGGTAAAAAACGGAACTTACACCAAGACCATGCGTGTTGACTGCCTTCTCCTTGTGCCCCACGGCACACTTGAGCTTACCGAAGCCCTTCCCGAGGATTCATCAATTCCGCAATCTTATTGGGGCACCCCTGGTGTCCTCATGTATCCTCACGGAAAGGATGGCATTCATTGGTATTACATGCCCCGTTAGTATTCATCTAAATAATATAAGGAAGATATGTATATGAAACGATATATTTTATTTGGACTTACCATGCTACTGGCTTTCCCACTCAGCGTTGTCGCCCAGGACGACGATACCGATGAGGAAGAAGGCATAGAGACAGCCGTGCGTACCTTCATACCGAAGCTGAAGAAATATGAGACGCGAATGGTCAAGGGACTGGTACTTGATGCTGCAACGCAGAAGCCCATTGCCGGTGCTATTGTGCGTGCTGCCGAAGTCGACGGCTATAGTGTGCTTACCGAGGATAACGGTACCTATGAACTCAAGGTTCCTGTCTTCTCCACCGCACTTTATATCACAACTCCCGACTATAATCCCGTTCGCATCGGATTGAAGAAGAGCGAAGCTCAGAAGACGGTTCAGCTCTATTCTACGGTTTTCAGTGGAGAATATGCAGCACAGACTAACGTGCGTAGCGACTATCAGGCAACTGATTTCAAATACACCAATGCCATCAACATAAAGGACGAGGTGCAGAAGCAGTTGGGTGCTCAGGTTTATACTGTTAGTCATAACGGTACGCCGGGTGTGGGCAGCGTCATGTTCATACAGGGTCTCAACTCGCTTAATGTCAACGCCCAGCCACTCATTATTATTGATGATGTGATTGTTGACCAGCAATATGGTCGTTCACTTCTCCATGATGGATTCTACAACGACATCCTGTCGAACATCAATCCTGCCGACATTGAGAAGGTGACCATCCTGCGCAATGGTACGGCTCTCTATGGTGCCAAGGGCGCTAACGGTGTGATCCTTGTGCAGACCCGTCGTAACAAGTCAATGGCTACCCGCATTACTGCCAATCTCTCGGCTGGCGTAGTGCTCGAACCCAAATATGTGAATATGATGGATGCCAATGGCTATCGTGGCTATGCTTCTGAATTGCTCAAGTCTACTGATACCCGACTCACCAAGTTCAACTTCCTTGACGAGCGTCAGGTGCTGGACAATGGCGATCCCAACTACTACTACCCCATCTATCACCAGAATACTGACTGGAAGGATTATGTCTATCGTACAGCCTTCACTCAGAACTACGGTATCAATATTGAGGGTGGTGACGACGTGGCTAACTACAACCTCTCCGTGGGTTATACAAACGCACGAAGCACGTTGAAGAATAATGATATGGATCGTCTGAACGTTCGTTTCAACACCGACATATCGTTGCTCAAGCAGCTTTCTGTTCGTTTCGATGCTTCGTTTGCCAACCAGACTCGCAACTTGCGTGATGACGGTGCGCCCGTTGGTTATGATGAGGGCACTCCTACCGCTCCTTCATTCCTTGCCTACGTGAAGAGCCCATTCCTCAGCCCCTACAGCTATGGACGTGGTCGCTTCTCTGAGGATCGTTATGACGTAAAGGCTGAAAATTATCTGACGGAAGCTCTGTATAGCTATAATAACTACAACTGGCAGTTGGGTAATCCTGCCGCCATCCTTGAGTATAGCGATGCTGAGAACAAGAACCGCTTTGAGAACTCTATGCTGAATCTTACAGTTACTCCAAAGTGGCAGATCAATTCCAACCTCTTCCTCTCTGAGCACTTCAGCTACAACCTCGTTAACACCAACGAGATGTATTACATCCCCGTCAACGGTACGCCTAACTACTATGTGGCCAGTATCGGTGACTATCGTGAGAATGAGGTACGCTCGTTGGCTTCGAAGCAGAACTCCGTGCAGAGCGATACCCGTATCGACTGGCACAATCGTTTCGATGCTCATTACATCCATCTCTTCGGTGGTGCCCGTATTAACTGGGAAAGCTTCTCTACCAACTCGCAGGTGGGCTACAACACCGGTAGTGATAAGACCCCGTTCTTGAAGTCTTCATTGAAGAATGTGGATGTGGTCGGTGTCGATGAGAGCTGGAACACCATGTCCTGGTATGCACAGGCAGAATATAATTACCTGTCGCGTTATTACTTACAGGCCAACCTCACAGTCGATGGCTCGTCTCGTTTTGGTAAGGATGCCGATGGCTTGAAGCTTGGAGGCGTGGCTTGGGGTGTTTTCCCTGGCTTGCAGGCTTCTTGGGTCATCAGCAACGAGCCTTGGATGGCTGACGTCGCTGGTATCGACTACCTGCGTCTGTCGGCTGGCTACGATATCTCAGGTAATGACGATATCGACTTCTATGCTGCCCGTAGTTACTTCCGTGCTACTCAGTTCCTACATTCTGTGTCGGCTCTTACCTATGAGGGCATCGGAAATACAAAGATTCAGTGGGAGACCACCCGTCGCATGAATGCCGGACTTGAAGGTAGTTTCATTAACAACCGCCTGAGCCTTTCTCTCAACTATTTCCGCTCTACTACCGATAACCTTCTGACTCGTCAGTCGTTAGGTTTCCTCAGTGGCTTGGACAAGAACTGGAGTAATGGTGGAAAGTTGCAGAATGAAGGTTTCGACGTCACTGCATCGGTCAAGGTGTTGGCTCTGAAGGATTGGCAATGGCAGTTAGGTGCCAGCGCCGGACACTATAAGAATAAGGTTACGGAGCTGCCGGATAATGCTCAATATGTTGAGAATGAAGTGTACGGTGCTACCATCCGTACGGAGATTGGCCAGCCTGCCAACCTGTTCTACGGCTATCTCACTGATGGTGTCTTCTCTACTTCTAAGGATGCTGCTAACTCAGGTCTCTACATCCTTGATAAGAATGGTGTTGACCACGTGGCATTCGGAGCAGGCGACATGCGTTTCGTCGACCTCGACGGCAACAATGAGATCAATGAATCGGATCGTGCCATCATTGGTGATCCCAATCCTGATATCTATGGCAACATCTTCACTACTCTTGCTTGGAAGCGTCTGAAGCTCGATGTGCGTTTCAACTACTCATTAGGCAACGACGTATTCAACTACATGCGCCAGCAGCTTGAGGGAGGTTCTCGCTTCATGAACCAGACTACAGCCTTGAACCGTCGCTGGCAGGCTGAAGGACAGGTGACAGACGTTCCCAAAATTACTTTCCAGGATCCTATGGGCAACTCACGCTTCAGCGACCGCTGGATTGAGGATGGTAGCTACTTGCGCCTGAAGAGTGTTACTCTCTCCTACGACTTGCCTCTCAAGTCTGAATACTTGCAGGGTATGCAGTTCTGGGTGCAGGGCAACAACCTGCTCACTTTCTCGAAGTATCTGGGTACTGATCCTGAGTTCTCGATGACCAGCAACGTCATTGGGCAGGGTATTGACCTGGGTCGTCTGGGTCAGAGTCCTTCTATTGTTGCTGGTGTGAAGATCAACCTCTAATGTGAATTAAAAAATTGAAGAATTTAAAAATTAAAACTGACACTGAGATATGAAACGTTTAAGCATTTTAATATTTTCATTTTTTAATCTTTTAATTTTCACATCCTGCGAGGACTTCTTTGATCAGGAATCAGACCATGTCATCTATTCCGAACAGGATCATTTGGCAAACTGGTCAGATTCAGTTTACTCTGTGATGGGTATTTTCAATAAGCTCCAGGTCATTGCCGACCGCACTATCCTCTTGGGTGAAGTCCGTGGCGACCTCGTCACACTTACCAACGATGCCAGTGCTGACCTGCGTGAAATGGCTAACTTTAACATGAGTGGTGACAACCAGTATAATCAGCCGCGTGATTATTATGCCATCATCAACAACTGTAACTATTTCCTGGCTAATGTCAAGAAGGAACTGAAGAACAACCGCAATCAGTATATCTTCATGCGTGAGTATGCCGTCGTTAAGTCCATCCGCGCATGGGTCTATTTGCAGTTGGCCCTCAACTATGGTTCTGTGCCTTTTGTCATTGATCCTATCCTCACCAAAGAAGAGAGTGAACGCGACTATCCCCGTTACGACCTTGCTTCTATCTGTGACTATTTCTTGAACGACCTTGCCGACATTCCCGAGCGCTATGAGACAGAGTTCCCCACCTATAATGTGGTTCGTGGTAACGACTCCCGCATGTTCTTCTTCCCGTTGAACATTGTCCGTGGCGACCTTGCCCTCTATTTGGCTTGCACCAAGGGTGCCGATGCCGGTAAGAGCGACTTCGAGAAGGCTGCTGGCTGGTACTTTAAGTACATCAATAGCCGCAATGGTCTTAACTCCATTTATCCTACTGACACTCGTCGCGTAGAGTGGCGCATAGGTTCTATTGACTGGAACCGCCCAGAGGATGAATTCAGAAGCATCTTCTCTTCAGAAGGCTATAGTGACAATGCTGAGTTGATTACGATGATTCCTGGTGACTCGGCTCGTGCCGAGGGTTACTACAGCGAGCTGCGTAACCTGTTTAATTCTACTGAGCAGAATGACTATAAATATTGCATTACGCCTTCTACTCGTATTGCCGAGCTTTCGCTTGCTCAGGTCAACGCCTGCTTAGCCAGCAATGGTCGTTCCGTCAGCTACGCTCCCAACGACCTTTCACAGCATCGTTCTGGTGACCTTCGTCTCTCTTCTGTATGGGATGATGATAGCTGGATGATTGATGTGAATACAGGTACTCGCACGCAGTTGCAGACCATCCGCAAGTACACCACGAAGAATGTGCATATCTATCGTCGCCAGATGATTTATCTACGTTTGGCAGAAGCCCTCAACTGGGCAGGTATGCCGCGTTTGGCCTATAAGATCTTGGAGACGGGTCTCTCTGATGAACTTTTGCGTGATGAGGTTTATCCCTATCTCAGCAGTTCCGACTCTCTGTGGGTAGCCACGAACTTCAATCTCAACACCAAGTATGAAGTGTTGACGGCTCAGGACGTCGCCAACCGTAACTCTACTCCTAACATGCAGGGTATACATTCTCGTGGTTCTGGTTGGACACCGCTCAACGACTACTATACGCTTGTTGACGAGTCAGAAAACGGCTATGTCATGCAGCCAGACAGCACTTGGGCTTTCAGCCAGACGCATTACGATCAAATCAAGGCTCGCCAGCAGCAATATGTCGACAGCCTGATTATCAACGAGAGTGCTCTGGAGTTTGCATTCGAAGGCACTCGCTATTATGATATTATGCGCTATGCCATGCGTCAGGCCGATCCCGGACAGGCTATGGAACAGTTTATCCTGGCTCGTCGTGGAGATGCTAACCGCAATATCGTACGTGGTGAGTTGAAGAACAGCCTCTTACAGCGTTCCAACTGGTATCTCAATTGGAATGGTAAGTTAGGCTTGGATGTTAAGTAAATATGTTACTTGCTAAAGTAACAGAAAAACAGCTTCTAATTGCTTCGCTATTAGGGGCTGTTTTTCTTCGGAAAAGCTCAAAGCATAAAAAGTATATGATGAAGAGAAAATTAATAATGGGGTGCTTGTTTGTGCTGTTTGCTTCCTTGGCATTGGCACAGGGACCCAATGGTTCTGGCACTTATTATCAGGCTGCCAATGGTAAGCATGGCGAGGCACTGAAAACGGCCTTGCATACCATTATCTCCAACAAAGCCTCACTGACCTACGATGAACTGTGGGAGAAATACAAACTGACCGACACCCGTGAAGACGGCTATGTGCGCGATTGGTACTCTAACACTACCAAATACACCCATATAGTGGACAAGGCAGGCAACTATAGCAAAGAAGGTGATGTCTACAACCGTGAGCACCTTGTGCCTCAGAGTTGGGGACCGCCAAAGGCTGACATTATGCATGTGGTGCCTACTGATGGTTATGTGAACAATCGTCGTGGGAACCTGCCTTTGGGTGAGGTAGATGTGATTTCCTATCAGTCAAACAATGGCTACAGCAAGGTGGGTACCTGTAAAACTGCCGGTTATAGTGGCAAGGTGTTTGAACCTAACGATGAAGTGAAGGGCGACATTGCCCGCATCTATTTCTATATGGCCACTTGTTACGAAGGTCAGGCTCAAAGTTGGAACGGCGGTATGTTTGGTGGTACGAAGTATCAGCCTTTGGCCCAGTGGGCTTTTGACATGTTCCTGCGTTGGGCAAAACTTGACCCAGTTGATGATGTAGAACGTGCACGTAACAATGCCGTTGCCCGAAGTGATGTGCAGAACAATCGTAACCCCTTTGTGGACTATCCAGGCTTGGAGGATTATGTGTGGGGTTCAATGAGGAATGTGGCTTTCAATTACGAGAATTATGAGGAAGGAGGCGATCATCCTGACCCAGGTGTTACTGTGGCTCAGCCTATGTTCTCGCCTGCTGGCGGTACGTTTACGGGACAGGTGGAGGTAACGATGACTACTACTACCGATGGTGCTTCCATCTATTATACTACAACTGGAGCAGAACCCTCGGAGAATAGCAATTTGTATAGCGCCCCTATCACTCTTACCGAGACGACTACGCTCAAAGCCATTGCCGTGAAAGATGGCGTGAAGAGCTATCAGACCACAGCTACATATACCATTAAGAGCGAAGGTGGCGAGAATCCTATGGCTGAAGGTACCATTTTGCTGAACAACACGCTGTTCGGAACCCAGTTCGAAGGCTCGTTGACGGGTAGCGAAATGGGTGATTTCAGCGGAACTCAAGATGGCATCACTGTGCTTTATAGCAAGGCAGAGGGCAGCAACCAGTATATTAACGATACGCAATTACGCCTCTATCCTGGCAATGCACTTACTGTTAGCGTTGGTCAAGGAAAATTGGTTGAACTGGTGTTTACCGTTGTGCAGAATAAGAATAACAAGACGATACAGTCCACTACAGGCACCGTCAACGATTATGTGTGGACGGGTAATGCCGACCATGTGACATTTAGTGTTAATAGTGGTTCGGGCCACATCCAGTTAAGTGCCATCAAGGTGAAGACCGATAACCCAACGAGCGTAGGTAGGCTCACCGTGAATGGCTCGAAGGCTACCCCCTCCGAGGTTTATACGTTTTCGGGCTTTCGTCTGGATGGTCAGCATCTGCAGCCTGGTATCTATATTAATAATGGTAGGAAGATACTGGTTAAGTAAACGCAGATGAACGAAGCTACTCAGCAATACGTGCGCCAGCATGCCGATGATGATGTCAGGCAGCTGGCGCTACGTGGTTTTAGGAATCCCGATGTCGACTTTACGTTAGCCTTACAGCAAATACAGGGTCGTCAGACTGCCCGTAGCAAGCTTCCCACTTGGGCTGCTCATGAGGAGATTGTCTATCCGCCACACCTCAATATGGAGCAATGCTCGTCGGAGCAGACGGCACGTTACAAGGCTGCGGTTTGCAGAAGGGTAATGAACATGCTGGATTCTTCCAATACTCCACAATCACTCGTCGACCTTACAGGAGGCTTCGGTGTCGATTTCGCTTTCATGGCCGAATGTTTTGACCATGCCACTTACGTGGAACGTGATACACAGCTTTTTGCCGTTTCGTCTGAGAATCTACGCCAATTATTGCAGTCGTCAGATACTACTCTCGATTTCATCAATGCTGACGGAACAACCTATTTCCCCACACTCGACCACGTGACAATGTTTTTTCTCGACCCTGCACGTCGCGATGTTCATGGAGGCCGCACCTATGGCATCAACGATTGTACGCCCGACGTGCTTGCCATCGAGGAAAAGTTGCTTCAGAGAGCCGATTTTGTATTGCTGAAGCTCTCGCCCATGCTTGACTGGCGGAAGACGGTGAACGACCTCGGAAGTGCCTTTGTACGTGAAATACACATAGTGGCAACGGGGGGTGAGTGTAAGGAAATGTTGGTGTTGTTGTCCTCAGTAGGAGATGGTTTCCGTCTCTATTGCGTCAACGATGATTATGTCTTTGAGGTCAGCCCAGACAAGGCATCTCTCGTCCCATTTGAGGGGAAAATAACAGATGCTCATTATCTCTACGAGCCCAATGCTGCCATCATGAAAGCTGGATGTTTTGGCGAGTTGGCACACCGTTTTGGGGTAACTCCCATTGCCCATAATAGCCACCTCTTTCTATCATCCAATCCTCATCCCGATTTCCCTGGTCGCAAATTCCGTATCAATGTCGTCACTACCATGAACAAACGTGACCTACGCATCGTACTCTCAGGGCTGAAACAAGCAAATATCACCGTTCGCAATTTTCCCCTTTCGGTTGCAGAACTACGCAAACGGCTGAAATTAAGTGAGGGTGGTAGCACTTATCTTTTTGCAACCACTCAGGCTGACGGCACCCACATACTGTTACTATGTGATAAACTTTAAGCCAATGGTCTTAGAGTTTACCCCTATCACTTTCTTCGTTCTCCCTTGGATTGCTTACAAGTAGGCATAATGCATAATAAGAAGTTGCCAAGCTTCAACTTGAAACTTGGCAACTTTCTTGAAATAATTGTCTATGAGGGTAGGTGTTAGTTCACCTGTTCCTTTACTTCAACCTGACGGGTCACAGCCTTCTTCACGGTCTTGGTGCCTTGCTTCTCTACCTCAACCTCTTCGTAGTTGGTCACCTTGAAGGTGCCTTCGCCGGTCACGATGACGCAACGGTTCTTGTCGTTATCTTCGGGGAAAGGCTGGACAGTGTCACCCTTCGAGTCGCTCTTGATGCGTGTGGCATCCAGTCCGTGTTCGTCGACCAGTTTCTTGGTCACGTCGTCGGCGCGCTTCTTGGCATACATCTTGTTCAGGCGGGCATTACCTGTGCCTTTGTCAGCATAGCCAGTAACGGTGATGATGGCATCGGGAGAAGTTTTCATCAGGTCGGCAGTTTCCTTGATGGCTGCATCGGTGCCCTGTGCTTTGGAGGCATCGCTCTCGCGAATCTTGAAGAAGATGACCTTCTCAACCTTGGTCTTCTCCATTTTTTCAACAGGGCGCTTCTCCTTTACTTTATAAGTGTAAGGCTCCTCTGCGTCAACAGAGTCGATGACCTCGATGATCTTGGTAATATACTTAGGTTCTTCCTTCCTGTAACCGAAGCGGAAGTTCAGACCTAACATAGCGGTGAACTGCCAGTCATCAGCATCGTTGGTCTTTGAGTTGAAACGATCTGAGAGCGAGTTGGCATTCACTTCGAGAGCGAGGCCGAGAGGCTTGGCTTGGTTGGTTTCCAAGCGCAGACCTGCACGCAGGTTATGGCTCAGACGGTTATTGTCCCATGCTAACGGAGTGAGGCGGCTGTCAAGATTCAGAGCTTTCAGTTCGTCGTTGTCCCACGCATAGTTCAGACCCACACCACCGAGTAGGATGACGTTCAAGGCATGATTGGTCGTATTTTTGCAGAACAGATTCGAGAGGTTCAGCATCAGGTCGAGGTCGGGCGTCACGTACTTCCACTTGTAGTACTTGTCCAAATCCTTGAATCCACTTTTAGCCTCCCATGCATTCACATGCAGACGGGCACCCACAACAGGCGTGAAGTAGTGGCCAATTGAGAGGGCTGCAGTGGGAGTGAAGAGCTTGTCCATAGGCGCATTGGTCGAGGTAAGCTGTAGGCCTCCCTGTGCTTCAACGTAGGAGAACGACTTGTAGTCTCTCTGTGCCGTAGCAGCACCCACTATCAGCAGTGACATTGCTGCGGTCAAAAACATTCTTTTGCTTTCCATGTAATCAGTTGTTTTTTAGTTGAATATGATATTATTTGCTTGCAAAGATAGTGATTTTTTCCCGAACATTAACAAAAAATGCAAAAATTATTGTTTTATACGCACGATATTGAGCGAATAAGCGGGAATATCAAGTATGACATGGTCTTTATCTGGCGAGAGTTCTTGCTCTACAGGTACGATATTGGTGGGGTGGGGCAGGGAATTCTCGTTCATGCCGTCGGCAGTAGCAAGGCGGATGACCTTGGCTTTGCTGGCACTATAGTTCTTCAAGTTCAGACAGGCCGTGGTAGCGTCTTCGCTGCTGTTCACGATCTTGACGATGAGTTCATTAGTACGCTCATCTATTGTGGCACTGCTATAGACGCCCTTCGTGTCATCACGTTTTAGTACAACGTCGAAGATGAGGTCTTTGTCGAGCCATGCCTTCACCGAGTCACCAGCTACTTGCAGAGTAATGTCGTACCAGCGTCCCTCCTCTACATGGCCGCGACGCATGGCGGTCTGGATTTTTCCTCCGCCATTGCTCTGTTCGATGGCATGTTGCGTGTTGCCCCATCCACCGAGGTTGAGCCAGCAGTAGTTCTTGTCGTCAACATAATTGAAGATGATGAGGAATCCCTCGCCGCCACGATCCTTGCGGGCGCGGAACTTGGCCGTATAGTGGTCGCTATAAACGACATTCTTCTCCAAGCAGATGGTAGCCTCCTTGTGGCTCGTCTGACGGACGATGTTCCCTTCTTTTTTCCAGTCGCCATAGATGTATTCAACATCCTCCTTGGTCTCGAATGATGCATGCGTGCCCCAGGTACCGAAGCCAGCACGGCTCGCCTTAGGAGTCAGTTGCTTTTGGTTCTTTCCCTTGTAGGGGTCGTTTTGGTTGATGCGCACCACTTGAGTGCCCAAATGCTGTGGCATGAGCATCTGCACATAGTAGCTGGGAGTACCCATGACCTGATGGGAGTTGAATCGAATCATGTCTGGACGCCATTTGGCATCGTTCTCATTGACAAAGATAGGTGCATAGCTGTTGAGTGGCACTATGTCGCTGTTATTCTCCATACCCATCATGTAGATGGCCTCGCCCAAGGCGGCATTCTGGTTGCCTAAGTCACCGAACCCGTTGGTCACGGCATACTCGCCTACGTAGATTTTCGGACCACGGCGGTCGTAGCTATCGTACTTATGGAAAGCTTCGGTAAACCAACCTGGCGTGCGGTAGTAGTGTTCATCGAGAAGGTCAACTTCGAGGTTGCTACCCCACTTGGGGTTATCATCACCCCATGCCACCACGTTGCCGATGAGTTTGATCTGTGGGTATTTGGCACGTATGGCCTGTCGGAACTTGTCATAGCGTTCGTAGTAGCGGTCGCTCTGCTGTCGGGGGTCAGGCTGGTTGTTCTCGTTGCCAATCTCCAGATACTCAATGTTGAAAGGTGCGGGGTGACCATTCTTGGCACGTAGGGAGCCATATTTGGTGGTTATGTCACCATTGGCATACTCCAGTGCGTTCAGACACTCATCTATCCATGGTTGCAGAGAGTCCACGGGTGTCAAGCCACCATGCCACAAGCCCACGTTGACCACGTAAAGGGGTTTGGCACCTAAATCTTCGGCCAACTGCAGGTATTCGTGGAATCCAATACCGTCGGTGGTGCGGTAGCCCCAGTTTACGTTCCAGTGACCTTCGCGTTCTTCAATGGGGCCAATGGTACGCTCCCAGCGGAAGGCATTGTCAGGACTTTCCTGACCCTCGACAAAGCAGCCACCAGGGAATCGCATGAATTTAGGATGCATTTGATAGAGCATGTTAGCCAAGTCGGGTCGCATGCCGTTTTCGCGGTTCTTGAAAGTCGGGGGGAATAGGCTCACCACGTCAATGTCGACAACACCGCTGCCATCAAACACCAAGGCAAATTGTGCATGAGGGTCGTTGCCTTTGCTCTTCAAAACGGCGGTGTATTTGTTCCAACCCTTTGCTTTTGCATCGAGGACAATCTCAGCTTCAGCATAGATTTCTTCCCCTTTTTCTGAACAAAGTGTAGCCTTTATCGCCCCTCCTTTATACTTCGGAGCCTTAGCCCAGAAGGAGAGACGATAGGTACGGCCCTGCACGGCATTGATGCCCCAGAAGCCTTCGTTAACGAGGCAAACGGGCATGGCAGGAGTGGCGTTGATGGTTAGTTCGAGGGCGTTGTGTTGTGCATTGTTAAGCAGTGGGGCCTTTTTTGTAGGCTGGATGAGTTTGGCCTGGAGTTGTGATGGACTCGCTGCAAACGTGGACCATGCCTGCATGTCGGCGGGTGCACCATATCGGGGACCATCCTCGAATGAACGGTTGCGAATCAGTTCGGCATAGAGGCCGCCGTCGGCAGCGTGGTTGATATCCTCAAAGAAGATACCGTAGTGTGTAGGGCTGATTTTGGGGCCGCGCTGCTGTGCATCGATGTCGATGGTTACTTGTGCTTGTACGTTGGTAACCGCAATGGCTGTCAACGTCAACGAAAGAATCAAATTCTTCATAGTCTCTTTACTAATAAGTTTACCATCTGTCTTTAGTCACGATGTCATCGGCCCAGCGGTGATCTTTCGGGAAGGGTTGGCCGCCCCAGGCTTTCACTTGAGTCCAAGGCTCGGCGGGGCAGGTCCAGAAGTCATGGTCGGCGGGAAGTCCCAGAGGCATGAGTGAAAGCGAAGTCATATAGAGTGAGCCGTTGTTTGTGTACCAGTCGGCTGTGCCGGGCTGTGAACCGCAGAAACCGATGGTCAGGAAACCTGCATCGTTGTAGTTGTTTTGTTGGTCGTACATGCGGTGCATCACCTTAGTTAAGGCTGCACGTACTTGTCCGTTTGAGATATCCTTTGGCAACTTCTGATACCAAGCCATCAAGGCCAGGGGTTGCATGGCAGCCATGCGGTAGGGTGTTGAGCGGCCAATGACGGGGAATGTGCCCTCGGGCGAGATGAAACGCTCCAGAATGATAGAGAACTTCTGTGCCCGTTTCAGTTCGCGGTCATAGTACTTCTTGTACTCCAGACGAGTGTTTGCCTTGGCATCAATCATGTTCTGAAGTGTTTCCAGGTACATGGCGTGGAACACATAGCTGGTGTAATAGTCGAAAGCAAAGACGGGTCCGTCGGCATACCATCCGTCACCCACATACCATTCCTCAACTTTACGGATAGTAGTCATTACGCGATAGTCGTCATATTCTTTCAGTCCGAATGCTTTTGCCAAGAAACTCTCAATGGTAGAAGAGAAAAGGAACCAGTTGGTGTAGGGCGGTTCCACTCGGCGTAACTGCTGGAATTCCTCAAGATAGCGCTTCTTTGTCACATCGTCGAGTGGCATCCACAAGGCATCGTAGGCACGGATAAAGGATTCTGCCACGTAAGCTGCGTCTACCAGCGCTTGTCCGTGACCACGCCAGGCCAAGTAGTCGGGCGATTGTGGATCCACGGCGTTCTTGTAGGCAGCAAGTGCCCACTCCCGCAGTTGTTTGCGCTGCTGACCTTCGGCGGTGTCATCGTCGGGTAGGGTGAGCCAGGGCGATAGACCAGCCATCAGTCGGCCGAAGGTCTCCATATAAGCCACCTTTTTGTTGCGACCGTCCCAGTTGGGCGAAACTTCGACTTTCATGTTCTTCTGCAGTTCGCCTTTCGCCATGTTCTCCAGTACGGGCTGTGCCATTTTGTAGGCCTGTTCGCACCAGTATTCGCGGTCAGTCTGCTGCTTTACTTGTTTTTTCTTGGCTGCCATCGTAGGCATGGCCAGTACGATAGCGGTGATGATTAATAGTAGTTGTTTCATTGGTCCTTATTGTTTTAAGAATTAAAGCGGTTTTGTTTGTTCGAATTGTACTTGATACGGCCACTGCTCTTCATTCTGTGGCCATTCGTTACTGGCCTTGCCACTGGTCCAGGGATGGGGCCAGTGTTGGGTGGGAGCACCCATGACCACGAAGAACAGGTTCTTGCAGGTGCCGTGTCCTTCAGGAATAGTCAGTTCTGCCACGCCCTCTTTGTCGGCTTTCACTTCACCGTAGATGCGTGTGTCATCATTCATTAATGCTACGAAAGCATAGCGCCATCCAGCACGTTCTTTATACACATAATGATAACCCGAGGCATCGGTCAGACCTGTGAAATTAGCCTTTACAGTGGTGCCTACGGCTGGACGTTGCATGTTGGTAATGTGGTATCCGTAGTTCTGGATGCAGGTCGAAGCACTGGTCTTGTAGATAGCCTGTGAGGCGTTAACGGTAGTGAGATACTTCTTGTGCTGGCCGATTCTGTGCTTGGCTCGGTCACGTACACCATCGATGTCCCATGTAGCCATGCGCATATAGCCTTCCATGAGCTCGTCACAGAACTGCTGTTGGGTCATGTTGAGCATGCGCTGATAAGTCTGAATGGGATCTTCATATTGTTTGGTCTCGCGCCACATGCGACCGATGAAATCACGCCCATTCTTCATGCACCAATAGTCTTGGATGTAGCAGCACGCATAGCGCCAGTCGTCGTGCAGCATGTTGAGGTAGTGCTTGTTCAGGTGCTGTTCGAAATATTCACCGTCAGTAAACTGTCGTTCAGGGAATATCTGATAGGCCTGCCAGTCAGCGCAACTTTCCCACCAGCCGTTGTCATTGCCGCCGCCCCATCCCCAGCGCCATCCACGGTCGGTGTGCCAGGCGTTTGTTCCCAAATCGGCCGAGACGAGATATTGGAATGTATGGCCTACCTCATGAGCAATCGTGTGTCCTCCTCGGGCAACGGCAGCCCAGGGATTAAAATGACCTATGCCAGTATAGCCGCCATTGGTACCCTCTGTGCCAGATGCATCGGCACGCCAGTCCTTCTGATAGGGAATGTAAAGTTGAATCTTGTATTTGTCGGTCGTAGAATGCCCCTCCTCAAGGAATCCTAACTCCGTGGCGTACATCTGCCAGCAGCGTTCGGCAATCGAGAGCACAGTGTTGGCATTTGCCACGTTGCCATCGCCTGGATATTGTATTTTGGCAGGATTTTCGCCATAACGTACATCCCAGAATACTGCAAAATGATCACTCTCCAAGTGGTGGGCGAAGTTATAGCCTTGCGTGGCAGAGGCATTATTGTAGTTGGTACTACTGTAGGTGTTAGGCTTCAATAAATATCGGCCAGGATTGGTAAAGCTCATATCGCTGGCATCAATGGGAATGACGCTGGCATAGTTTTGCGTAGTGACGTTCCCGCCCGTCTTCATCAATTGCAGTTGGCTGTTCTTGAAAAGGATGGAATCCACGTTCTTCAGGACGAAAGCCTTGTTGGCCTTAAAACGGTCGTCGTAGCGCACCCAAAGCGTGTCTTGTGCCCACATCGAGGCGGCACATGTCAGTAGAAGCATTGTGATGTAAAGCTTGTTCTTCATGTCGTTGTCCTCCTCGATATTTATTTGATGATAAATTTCCTGCCATTACGCACATAGATACCCTTCGGCAGAATGCTCTGCTGGTTTCCCATTAGCCGGCCTTGCAAATCAAAGATGCGGTCATCGCTCTTGAGTGGTATAGGGTCGGTGGTGGCAGGTGTGATAGCTGTGAGGTCTTCGCTGATACCATCAATATAAAAGCGTAGTTGACGGGGCTGTTGTGCAAGGTCAATAAACCAAGACGAGAATGCGCGAACCAATACCGAGTCGGTTTGCTGACTAATCAGACCATCATCGCCAAAGAGATAGACAGCATGGGCATCATCGTAGAGTTTCTTGTTAAGCACGGAACTGCCATCTTTGATAGTGTAGGTGCCGCGTTGTGCAAGCGAACCATTTTCGTGACGGTAGTTTGTGCTCTTGGGTATCTGCTTCATCGCCATCGACACGTCGGGAATCAGATAGAATGGTCCCTGCATCTGCGTGCCGTTCAGTAATCCTTTCTTGTCGGCTGCCAAATCGGGCTCTCGTGTCGGACGGATAATGTAGTGCAAGTTTGCCTTCATCACCTCATTATCAGTGTCCAATGCGATAGTCTCATAGTCTACGATGGCATCGCTGCCCTCTCGGAAACCACGCACACTGGCCAGCATGGCGTCGTCGCCGAAGGCATCGCGTACTTGTTGGCCTGTCAGATTGACTGGCAGCACGATGGAGTTCCACTGTCCTGCGGTGAGCGTCCGTCGTAATGCTAACATGCCATGTGTGACGGCATAGTTTCCTCCAAACCGAGTACTGTCTTCATCAAGTACAAACTTGTTGATTTCCTTGATACGCATCGACTTGATGTCACTCATGTCGAATGTGTCACGTGCCACGATGACCTGTGTCCCACTTAGTTGCATAACCGTTGCATCGGTACTACTGGCCAGATAGAAGTAACTGGCTCCCTGTTTGGTGGTGATAGTCAGGTATCGTGCATATACCAGCGACGTCCAGCGGTCGGCATGAGCCGGACGCGGGACGAAGCAAAGCAATGCGATAAAAAGTACAAATAGGTTTTTCATGATGGGCAGACTCTTAATTGGTAGGAGTTACCGGCTTGATTCGACCGTCCTTTTCAAACTCCATAGGGTCGATGCACACTTCGCGATGGAAACCCGGGCCGTCCTTGCGGTCGAGATAATCTTTGTTGATACGATGATACACGATGTACCATTTGTCTTTACCTGGCACTTGAACCACAGAGTTATGAGCCGTGCCATAGATTTGCTGGTTAGGACGCTGCTGTAAAATGACGGGCTCCTTGGCAACTTCGATTGGGCCTAAAGGTGATGTGCTTGTACCATAGGCCACATGATAGTTGGGGGAACCGGTGTCATCAACACTCCAAAGGAAATAGTAAATGCCGTTGCGTTTGAAGACGTAAGGAGCCTCACGATAGGCATAATCCTTTAGTGTGCCGCCCTTTGGAGTCATCAATTTGACACTTGTGGTATCTATCGAGACCATGTCATCATTCAGCTTTGCTCCAGCCATGTAACCATTACCCCAATACAGATAGCTCTGTCCGTCGTCATCAGTGAAGACGTCCACGTCAATCTCTTGTCCGCCCCTCTGTCCTGCTGGATGCTTGTCGATAATAGGATGGCCCAGGTCCTTGAAATGGCCTGTTGGCTTGTCGTTAATAGCCACACCGATGGCCTTGCGTTGCCCCTGATCACCACTATAGTAAAAATAGAATTTCCCGTTCTTTTTTACGATACAAGGTGCCCAGGCATTACCTTTGGCCCATTGCGTGTCACGGTGTAGGTCGAGTGTGATACCCTCGTAGCGCCAGTCTTTCAAGTTTTTCGACGAGTAACAGGTGAAGAAATAACCTCCCCAGCCGGGAGCACCGTCGGTAGTCGAATAGATGTAGTAGCGACCACCGTCGTAGATAATCTCGGGATCAGCGTGCCATTCTGGCAGAATTGGGTTCTTCTGTGCCTTCATAGACATGGTGGCGAACCATACAAAGATAGCACCCATCAGTAGTTTACAGGTTCTTTTCATTGTTTATCTTGTTTTTAGTTGTAATTCGTTGCAAAGATAATCAAAAAAATTGAAAAACAGAAGAAAGATTCATTTCAATTTGATGAACACCCAAAAATCGTTAAGTAGTTTGTCGTTTATTCGCTATTTCTTGACAATTTAGACTTCAAATATTCGTATCCAATTCGGCAGCGGAGACAGTCGCGACGGTCACAATATTCACGCTTCAATTGAATGAGGGCTTGCGAGTCGCCTGCACTGGCTACGGGGAGACCGCATTCCTGCCATAAGCGAGTAATGTGGTTTTGTTCGGCACGCAACTGTTCCCAGAAGTCGAAGGCACGGTCGCACCATTCGTCTTTCTGACGATGGCGCCCCATAGCAAAGAGCATGGGAATGGCAGTGTTAATCATCAATAATTCTATAGATGCACCTGAGAGATTTTTCTTGTTCACGGCACTCTCCTCACCGAATAGGTAATGATGTTGCCAATAGGGCGTAGCATGGGTTTTCAGTAATAATCGAAGTTGGTCTGTGGTCTCACATTCTAAGAGAGCGCTTAGTCCGTTGCGACGTTCATAATAGAGCTGTGCTAACTGTGAAAGACGTATGTAAGGGAAGTTCTGTGGACGTAGCCGAAGGAAGCGCCAAGTGGCAAAATCTATCGGTTTCATCGAGAATTTGTGTGCAAGATATAGGTATTCATTGCGCAGTCGCTGGTAATAATCGTCGGCTAATGCTGTAGCCCGATGACGCTCAGAAAAACTATCTGGTTCCAACAGACCTGCCTGACCAATAAAGAATGCTTCAATCTGAAAAAGATCATCACGGTGTTTGGCCACTGCATTTAGAGGAACATTGAGCGCCCATTGCTCAAAAGTGTCACTATTGATGCCAAAGCCGAAATTACGGGCAAGGGTCACAAAATAGGCATCTTCCCAAGAACCGTTACATAGTTTGGCACGTTTTTGTATCGCTTCTGTCTTTTGTTCCAGACGTTCGGTCTGCAAGGCTGCCATCCAAGAGTGTACAGTTAGTTTGCTTAGGTCGGGAATAATTTGGTAGCAAGGTGGATAGTGGTCCGTATGCAACAACTGTTCATAGTTCTCCTGTACGCTAACTGGCACATGTAATATCATCTGAGGGACGTATTCTCCACGTTGGTTCATCACGTTGGTGTCAGCCTCGCCTACCACGTGGAGTATCACATTGTTATAAGCCTCGTCGTGATCATGGTGGTGCAAATACCAGTCAGACGATCGTTCATGTAGTTCGACGTTGCCTACCCATAGTGTTTGACTGATGCGTACCTTTGCATTGAAGAAATCTGGGCCACTGTTGCGACGGTTATAAAGGCCTGGGTCAATGATCTCGACCTCACGACCGTCTGTGGTTTTCAGTGGTTCAATCGGCCACATGCGGTGCTTCCAAGTGTAGTGCAGCAGTTGTTCCATTAGGCTATTTTCGTAATATCAGCTGCAAAAATAGCGAATAAATCTGAAATTAAGTGGATTTCCTCTGTGTTTTTTCACTTATTTGCCTAAAAAACAGTATCTTTGCAGCGTTTTTTAATTCGAATTAAAATGAAAATAGCATTAATCGGTTACGGCAAAATGGGCAAGATGATTGAAGAGATTGCCCGCAGCCGAGGCCATGAAATTGTGAGTATTATTGACATTGATAATCAGGAGGACTTTGAGAGTGAGTCCTTTGCGTCTGCTGATGTCGCTATTGAGTTTACTGCACCCCAGGCTGCTTTTGGAAATTATCTGAAGGCATGGGCACATGGTGTGAAGGTTGTAAGTGGTAGTACCGGATGGATGAAAGAACATGGTGACGAAGTGCGGCAGGCATGTACTGAAGGTGGACAAACGTTGTTTTGGGCATCGAATTTTTCTATCGGTGTGGCCATTTTCTCAGCAGTTAATCGATACTTGGCAAAGATAATGAACCAGTTCCCACAATATGATGTGGAGTTGGAGGAGACCCACCACGTACACAAGCTCGACCATCCTTCGGGAACTGCAATTACGTTGGGTGAGGAAATCGTGGCAGAACTTGATCGTAAGTCTGCTTGGGCTGAGGACACTACAGACCCTTCTCTGTTGCGTATCGATCATATCCGTCGTGGTGAGGTGCCTGGTATCCATACTATTCGTTATGATTCTGATGCCGACATGATTACGATTACCCATGATGCTCATTCGCGTAAAGGTTTTGCCCTTGGTGCAGTATTGGCAGCCGAGTACACTAAGGATCATCAGGGATTACTTACTATCTCGGACATGTTTAAATTCTAACAAACTACTTTAAAAGAGATTAAATCAATCTGTTCGATGCAACTTGTTGTTTAGCATACTGCGTCAAAAGCTTGTGATTAATTTAATAATATGAAGAAGGAAAAGAAAAATATGAGGTTGCAGTGGGCAAAGTTCATCGTTGTACTTGTGCTCTATCTGTTGTTCTTGTATTGGGTGAAATCTTGGTGGGGCCTGTTGGTCGTTCCGTTTATCTTTGATGTTTACATTACGAAGAAGATTAATTGGCAGTGGTGGAAAGATTCAGAAGGCCCTGTGAAGTGGGTGATGTCTTGGGTTGATGCTCTCGTGTTTGCGCTTGTAGCTGTTTACTTTATCAACCTGTTTTTCTTCCAGAATTATGTGATTCCATCGAGTTCTTTGGAGAAGTCATTGTTGACAGGTGATTATCTCTTTGTGTCAAAAGTAAGTTATGGCCCCCGTATTCCACAGACCCCCCTTACCATGCCATTGACACAGCATACATTGCCTGTGTTTGAGTGTAAGAGCTATATAGAATGGCCGCAGTGGGAATACCGTCGTGTGATAGGTCTTGGTAAGGTGGAGTTGAATGATATTGTCGTGTTTAACTACCCCTCCGGTGACACGATTTGTAGTGACTTACGTTATCAGGCACAGGATTTCTATCAGATGTGCTATGGCTATGGCTATCAACTCTATCCTAATATGCCTATATTAGACTCACTGTCAGCAGAACAACGCTGGAATCTCTTTCAGGAGGTGAAAGCTTTGGGTCGCCGCTATATGGAGGAAAATCGCCTTGAGTTTGGTTCTATTGGTACTCGTCCTGCTGACCGTCGTGAAAACTATGTGAAGCGTTGCGTGGGTCTTCCTGGACAGACTTTGCAAATTAAGGACCATATTGTGTTCTTGGATGGCAAAGCCAATAAGGAACCTGACAATGTGCAGTACACCTATTACTTGAAACTGAAGCGTCATCTTACTGATGAGGAAATGCTTGAATGGCAAATTACGATGGAAGACTTGACGCAGTTGAATCAAACGGGCTATATGCCATTGACGAATGCTGCATACAAAGCATTAAAGAGCCGTAGTGACTTGGTGGAAAGTATCAAGATGAATACTGACGCAAGTTATTGGGAGATGTATCCACTAAATGGCAACTACCACTGGACAAGAGACAATTATGGCCCTGTTTGGATTCCAAAGAAAGGTGAGAGTATTGATTTGACGCTCGACAATCTGCCCATCTATGAGCGTCCTATCCGTGTCTACGAGGCAAACGACCTACAGGTACGCGACGGCAAGATATACATTAATGGCGAAGTGGCCACCAAGTACACTTTCAAAATGGACTACTACTGGATGATGGGTGATAATCGCCATAATTCAGCCGACTCCCGTTACTGGGGTTTTGTACCTGAAGATCACATCGTAGGAAAACCCATCTTTATCTGGTGGTCAAGTGATCCAGACCGAAGTGGATTTGGCGGTATCCGTTGGAGCCGTCTGTTCCGCTTTGTTGACAATATAAAGTAAGCCCTACTCAAGCTGCGGCATTGCCGCAGCCTTTTAGGCTTCATGATAGAATAACATGCGCAATACGCTGAAGTTTCTCTTGTCATTGACCGTTGCCATGGCAATTATGTTGGGCTTCAGGTCTTTGGTCTTTACCATTTACACTGTCGAGGGAGAGGGCTTGGCTCCTGTCTTCCTCAAGGGTGATCGTGTAATGGTAAATCGATGGAGCTACGGATTGCGCACTGGAAGCGACGAAGGGTTGTTTAATTATGGGCGTTTGTGCCGACAATTGCCAAAAAAGGGCGATTTCATCGCGTATGAGGATCCACGTGACTCCACAGGGCAGTCTGTCCTTTTTGGACGTTGTCAGGCATTACCAGGCGACACAGTTTATCATGAAGGACGTATTTTGATGATGCCGAGTTTGAAAGACTGTGCTGATGCCGATTATTATTGGGTACATGCTGTGGGCATGGCTAATCCCATTGATTCCCGACAACTGGGTTTTATCAATGAGCGCCGTATCATCGGTCGTGCTTTTCTTGTTATTTTCAATCACGACGACAATCGTCCCTTCTGGGGTGGATGGCGCAGAGAACGACTTCTTTTGCTGAAATGACGGCTACGCTATCTTCCACCTTTTTCGGTCCAGTGCAGTGGTATCAGAAACTATTGCATTATGACCATGTCTATATTGAGCAATGTGACAATTACGTCAAACAGACCTATCGTAACCGCTGTCTTATTGCTACCACCAATGGCGTGCAGGCTTTGACGGTGCCTGTAGCCCCCTCCAAACTCTCGTCTTGCCATGCGGTGGGAAATACTGATAGTGCTTCTTTCTTTGAAGGGAGGTCGGAAGGGGCTTTAGCTCGTATATCCGACCATGGGAATTGGCGTCACCAGCATTGGCAAGCCTTGCAATCGGCATACGGGGATTCGCCATTTTTTGAGTTCTATGAGGATGATTTGCATCCTTTTTTTACGGATCGATGGGAATATCTGTATGATTATAATGAGGCAATTAGGCAGAAAATGTGTGAACTACTTGATATTCAGCCCTCGGTAGCATTGACTACAGCCTATCGCCAACAGCCAGAGAATGACTTTCGCGAGAGCATCCATCCCAAGACTCCACTGCCGGACGCTGATTTTCAGCTCCGACGCTATTATCAAGTTTATGAGCAGAAGCATGGTTTCCTGCCCAATCTCAGTATTTTGGACCTATTGTTCAATATGGGCCCTGAAAGCATTTTCTATCTTATAACTCAATGACACGCATAGAGTAGGGTGGCAGACATAAGGATGTGCCAACTTCACCTTGTTTCAATTGCAGGCGTTGCTCTTCAGGCTTTCCTTCGAATCCTTCCGTCTTCGTGTGGGCGGGAATATAGATGCCTTCAGTAGCAAGTTGTAGTTCAACAGGGAGTGCATTGACCAGTTTCAGATAGGTTTTCCCATTCTTGGAATCCTTTACTACACTGGCACCTACTCGATAGTTCAATTCCTTGTTCTCAATTTTCAATTCCGAGTCCACATAGCGGTCGCCTCCATAAATGGAGAAAAGACGTTGTATCTCGTAGGCAGGCGTAGTTCGAACTTTTGTATTCGAAAAATAGATCATGTCTGGATTCCAGTTGGAGTGTCCATCCTTGCAGAGCATCGGAGCATAGCTGGTCATCTCAACAACATCGCCATTGCGCTCAATATCTGTCAGATAGAGTGCTTCTGCTAATGCCGTCTCCACATTCGGCCGTTTAGTGCGTGTGGAGGCAGCCCACTCTCCAAGATACACTTTTGCAGCATTTCGGTCGTAATTGTCATAGTAGTTACGATTGTGCATGAACCACCCCGTTGACTCGTAATAATGTTCGTCAACCATATATTGCAGGTCAGGTTTACGCTTAGTAAAGTCCCAACCCTCCAAATAGTCTGCACTCGGTGCATGGAACGGGCCCACGGTGCCACATATTTTGATATTGGGATACTTGGCGCGTATAGCTCGAGCAATCATTTCATAACGCTCTTCGAAGACGGTAGAGATAATATCTTCGTTGCCTATACCTATATATTTTAGGTTAAAAGGAGCGGGATGGCCAGCGTCAGCACGCATTTTTGCCCATTTTGATGTGGCAGGATCGCCATTGGCCCATTCAATGAGGTCGAGCAGTTCTTGAACGTAGGCGGGCATGTCGTCCATAGGAATACCACCCTGCTGTCCTCCGATGCCCTGCGAATTGGCGGCTGAGTTCTGGCATGGCACACCGGCAGCCAATACGGGAAGAGGCTCAGCGCCAATATCTTCACAGAACTGGAAGTATTCGTAGAATCCCAGACCACGTGTCTGGTGGTATTTCCAGATATTGAAGTCTGGCTTACGGTCCTGCAAGGAGCCGATAGTCTCGTTCCAATGGTAGATATTCTCAAGACCCTGGCCATGGCTCATGCAGCCGCCAGGGAAACGCACGAACTTCGGTTTTAGGTCGGCAATCACTTGTGCCAGATCTTTACGAAGACCATTCTTTCGGTTCATGAAAGTCTCCTGTGGGAAGAGTGAAATCATGTCGACGCCAACGACAGCCACTTTCTGGGGTATGATGGCAAGCCTTGCCTTGTCATCGCTTTTCTTGGCAGTGAGTACTGCCGTATATTGCTGCCAGTCGCTGGTAGCAGTTTTCAATTTGGTTTTTGCCAATATGGTGCCGTCCGCCCCAACGAGCTGAATAACAAAGTTCTGTTTCTGACCACCTGCCAGCACATACATGGAGAAGTCGTACTTCTTGCCTGCTTCCACGACGATGCCGTCCCAGCCTTCATTCCAAAGTGTGTCAGGACCAATGATGGCGTAATGAGGGTTGTTGGCACTGAGTGGGTGTTCGTTTGATATCTTTATGGAACTTCGTGAGTACCAAGCGGTCGTGGAGTTCCATCCGCTGTGGTCTTTGGCCGAATATTCGAAGTCACGGTTTTGTATCAGTTCGGCGTAGAGGCCGCCGTCGGCTGCATAGCTGATGTCCTCAAAGAAGATGCCTATCAGTTTATCGCTAATAGGTTTCTGCTTAGAAAAGTCCACCGTTAGCGTACCTTTCATGGGCGAGGTAAGGTGCGACAAGTTCTTTGCGTCATCATGCATACGTTCGTTGGATAATCGCCAGTTGTGTCCCTGTTGTTCAAAATGTTGCTGGAGGGTATTGACAAATTCGTTGCTTACAAGGAATGCATACCCCTCCATCAAATGGCCTTCGATGGTGGCTGTGTCTCGAGTCCAGGCCAAGTCGTCAATCTGACTGGGCTGATCAGGAGCGAAGTCACGGAAGTTAGGCGTGGCTGAGACAAATCGTTTGCCCTGTTCCGATTTATAATAGATGTCGAATGTGCCGTCTTCGTTTTCAAAGACAACGGGTTCTAAGCATTGCTTAGTACGTTGAAGGGGATAATCCTGTGGCCGCCAATTGATTAGGTCACGGCTGTAGGCTGCTGCAAAGACAGGTGATTTGTCATTCACTTGGAATACTAATCGCCATGTACCATCCTTTGCGTGGCATACCGAGGGATGATACATCTTTTTCTCGGCCCCCCACATACCATAGTCACTACTGCACAATTGGCCTATATGATGCCAGCCATCATTATCCTGACGGGCAACATGCAGGCCAGCATTTTGACCAGGGGAATAGATAAATACTTGTGTTTCTTGTGCTACAGTGGACAAAGAAAACAAAGCGACAGCTGCAACTGTCCAAAGCCTTTTGAATTGTTTCATGTCAGATTGAATTATGTTTTGGTTGCAAAGTTAAGAAAATAATGTGAAATGCGCATGATATGCTCGAATTAATTATGCATTCCGTGCCAAGAATTATCGACTTTTTTGTACCTTTGCACACATGTTCCGAAGACATTTCATATTACTGCTGCTACTCATTGTGGTGTTTTTTGTCCTTTCTCTCATGACGGGAGCCATCCGCATCCCCGTGGTCGATGTATTGTCGATACTCTTTGGTGATGCTGAGGGGATAAAGCCTTCATGGCGTTATATCGTCTTGGAGTCTCGACTACCGCAGGCAATCACCGCTACACTTTGTGGCGGCTCGCTGGCTGTGAGTGGTCTGATGTTGCAGACCGCATTCCGTAACCCATTAGCTGATCCAAGTATTTTCGGCATCAGTAGTGGTGCCGGTCTCGGCGTGGCAATGGTAATGTTGCTCATGGGTGGAAGCATGTCGGTCGGTGCTGTGAGTGTCAGTGGCTTTGTAGCAGTGATTTTTGCCGCTTTCATCGGTGCAATGGCTGTAATGATGCTCATTTTCGCCTTCTCAACAATAGTACACAATAGCGTCATGTTGTTAATCATCGGCATCATGATTGGGTACCTCTCATCAAGTGCTATCTCCCTGCTCAATTTCTTCGCTACTGACGAAGGAGTGAAATCTTATTTGGTGTGGGGTATGGGCACTTTTGGTGGGGTAACGATGAATCACATACCCGTTTTTGTTACCATTTCGCTGGGTGGGTTGCTGTGTTCATTATTATTAATAAAGCCACTCAATGCTCTTATGTTGGGAGACCAATATGCAGAGAACTTAGGTGTTTCCATTCGTCAAACCCGCAATCTTCTACTGATTATTACGGGGTTGCTCACGGCCATCACCACAGCCTTTTGTGGCCCAGTGAGTTTCATTGGCTTGGCCGTACCACATATCGCTCGCTTGCTTTTTCAGACAGATAACCACCGTGTCCTTCTTCCCGCTACCATCCTTTGTGGTTCGGCAGTGGCGTTGTTGTGCAATATTGTGTGTTTTTTGCCAGGTGAAAATGGTATTATTCCTCTTGGTGCTGTCACTCCTTTGATGGGTGCTCCCGTCATTATCTACGTTATTATGAGGGGACGGCATTAAAAATAATAGGTGAAGGGGGCTTGAATCGGGAATAAATTAGTAACTTTGCAGGCGAATGAAACAGATATTACTTATCAATGATGTCGTTGGCTATAGTCACGTCGGAATGGTGGCTATGTTGCCGATATTGACCTATCTCGGTCATGCTACCTATAATCTACCCACGTCGCTCGTCTCCAATACGCTCGACTATGGTCGGTTCAATGTGTTGGATACTACAGAGTATATGCGTGGCGTGATTCCTGTATGGAAGGAACTCGGCTTTAGCTTTGATGCCGTCTGTACGGGACTGATGTTTAGCGAGGAGCAAGCTCGTCTGGTAGCTGGCTACTGTGCCGAACTTCGTGAGCAGGGAACAACTATTTTCGTTGATCCTATCATGGGCGATGGAGGCCGTCTCTATAATGGTATTACTGAGCGTCAAGTGGAACTAATGCGTGAAATGGTATCGGTAGCCGACTTGATATTCCCCAATTATACAGAGGCTGCCTATCTCACGGGCATTCCCTACAAGCCCGAAGGAATGACACAAGATGAGGCTATCAACATGCTTGATCGTCTCGTTGATATTGGTACACGTTCGGCCATCATCACAAGTGCAACTGTTGAAGGCCATCATTGTGTGGTGGGTAAGCGGGCTTCTCTGCCTGTTGGCTTTGCCCAGCAGGAGGACGACGGCCCATATTTCCGACTTGATTATGAGGAGATTCCCGGTTTGTTTCATGGTACGGGCGACATCTTCTCAGCCGTGTTAATGGGCCATCTACTTGGTGGAGAGACGCTCAGACAAAGTACCCAGACGGCTATGGAGGTAGTGAGTCGTCTTATTGACCGTAATCGTGACATGACCGATAAGTGTCGTGGTATTCCTATTGAGCAGTGTTTGGATCTCCTATGATGAATGGAGTGTATTGGATGTGGCAGATAATGGTTCTGCCACAATGGTCTTTACAAAAGAAATGAAATGATAGACGAGAATTTTGACATACGGCAAGAACGCGTATCGAATGCTGAAAAGGACTTTGAGAATGCGCTTCGCCCACTGAGTTTCGTTGATTTCAGTGGACAACAGAAGATTGTGGAGAATCTGGAAGTGTTCGTAGAGGCCGCAAAGTTTCGAGGCGAGCCACTTGACCATACGCTATTGCATGGTCCTCCAGGATTGGGAAAGACGACACTTTCTAATATTATTGCCAATGAATTAGGTGTGGGCTTCAAGATTACAAGTGGTCCTGTGCTTGACAAACCGGGTGATCTTGCAGGCATACTCACTTCGTTAGAGCCTCGCGATGTGCTTTTCATTGATGAAATCCATCGTCTATCCCCTGTCGTTGAGGAATATCTCTACTCGGCGATGGAAGACTATCGCATAGACATCATGATAGATAAAGGCCCTTCGGCCCGTTCTATTCAGATTGACCTCAATCCTTTCACACTCGTTGGTGCCACTACCCGTAGTGGTATGCTTACAGCTCCGCTCCGTGCTCGTTTCGGAATCAATATGCACTTGGAGTACTACGACCCCGAGACGCTTTCTAAGATAGTGGAGCGTAGTAGCAATATTCTTGGTGTGCCTATTGCTGAAGAAGCTGCATTAGAGATTGCTGGACGTTCTCGTGGTACACCCCGTATCGCTAACTCGCTATTGCGCCGAGTGCGTGATTTTGCACAGGTGAAGGGTACCGGATGCATCGACATGAAGATTACGAAGGTGGCTCTCACAGCCCTGAATATCGATCAATATGGCCTGGATGAGATTGACAACAAGATTCTGTTGACCATCATCGATAAGTTCCGTGGTGGCCCTGTAGGGCTATCAACTATCGCCACTGCTATAGGCGAGGATACCGGTACCGTGGAGGAAGTCTATGAGCCGTTTCTTATCATGGAAGGATTTATCAAGCGTACACCTCGTGGTCGCATGGTTACTGAATTGGCATATAAACATTTTGGCCGCAATCCATACAGCGGAAACCTGATGCAACCGTCCCTTTTTGATGGTTAAATAGCACGTTTTGAAAAGAAAAATGCTACAGAAAAAGGTCCGAAAGAGTATAATCCATGATGCAAATTAGGAATAGTATTATGACTCGAACTATTCTATGCCATTATTGCTTTGTATTTTTGTAGCATATTTTCTTTTGATTTACTGATACTCAATAATTTAACAAGTAAAAGCGAAATTTGTAAAATAAAACGAATTTCGCTTTTTTTTGTAGAAATAAATATGTTCTTTTGCAATAATTTACGTAACTTTGTGGCAAAAAGAAAAATCCTTGAAAGTATCAAAATGATATATACTGCCAAAATACTTTATTTCCTGGTGGTTTCGGCACTTTTTGCAGGATTGACGGCCTGTTCCAATGTCTCCACAACTCCGCAATTTACGGAGGAGGAACGTGATGAAGTTGAGGCTACTCTGAATAGCATTCATACGGTTGATAGCTTGCGTTTGCAAATAAATCGCTACGAAGCTAAGAAGAACGTGTTAGGGCAGATGGTAGGTATGCGCTATCTGGCCAAGTTATTGCGAGATGAGAATCATTTTAAAGAAGCTATCAATTGTTTGATGGAATCACTCAATATGAACGCTAAGGTAGGTGATACGATTGAGATGATAGGGGCCCTAAATTCTTTGGGCACCAATTTTCGGCGCATTGGTGGACTGACCGATGCATCAACTTATCACTTGCAGGCTTTGGAGCTTTGTTTGGAAATGGATGACCAGTCCAATGAGCGGGTGCAGAAGAATAAAGTGATTGCCCTCAATGGATTGGGAAATATATACCTATCCATTGATAACTATGAGTTGGCCGATACTGTGCTACGTAAGGCTCTGGTTGGTGAACAGCGGTTGGGAAGTTATTTGGGACAGGCTATCAACTTGGCCAACTTAGGTGTGATAAAGGAGCATCTGGGGCAGATAGACTCTGCTTGGTACTACTACCGTGAGTCGATGAAGATGAATGAACTCTCCCATTCGCAACTGGGCGTTTCCCTCTGCCATCTTTCTTTTGGAGGGCTGTATGAACGTGAGGGGAACACTCAGAGTGCCCTCAATGAATATAAGATTGCTTCCGATCTCATATCTGACAGTCAGGATAGTTATCATAAGTTGGAAGCCGAGGTACGTATCATCAGTTTGTTTATTAAGGAGAATAGAATTAAGGAAGCCCTCGAACATTTGGAGTCTGCCGAATCTACCAGTTTGAAAATTGGTTCTCAGGAGCAACAGACCGCTATTTATAAACTCTACTATCAACTCTTTAAGAAAACGGGTGACAGCTCATTGGCATTGAACTACCTTGAGCGGGCTACCGAATTGGAGAAGAGCTTGATAAATATTCAGAAGATCAATGAAATACAGAATGGTGCTTTTTCGTTAGACCGTAGTCGCCGCCAGTTACAGTTGTCATTGGTTCAGGAGAATCTACAGTTGGAACTATCAAAGAAGCATGTGATTTTTGTGGCTTTTGTTTCTGTGATATTGCTGGCTGTGGCTGTCATCGTTTTCCTATGGTTTCATCTACGCTCTCGTACTCAGAAGCATCGCATCATGCAAGAGTTGCAGCATTCTCGTGAAATGTTCTTCACCAATGTGACTCATGAATTCCGTACACCGCTTACTGTTATCCTTGGTATGGGACATCAGTTGGAAGATTTGGAAGTCGAGGATATGAGTCAAGTACGTTCGGCCGCCAAGATGATTGTTCGTCAGGGTAGTTCACTGCTCAATCTTATCAATCAGTTACTCGATATCTCCAAAGTACGTTCTTCTGTGGGCGAACCAAAGTGGCGAAGGGGTAATATTATTACCTTTGTTGAAATGGTGGTCGATAACTTCCAACCCTATGCTCAAAGTAAGCGTCAGGAACTGACTTATTCACATTCTCTTAGTCAGATTAAGGCAGACTTTGTTCCTGACTATGTCAACAAGATAGTTTCTAACCTTCTCTCTAATGCGATAAAGTTCACGCCACAGTACGGAAAAATCAATGTGATGTTGGAACAAGAATCCACGAGTTGGCTGAAGATAAATGTCTTTGATACAGGACGGGGCGTTAGCGAAGAGGTGCGAAGCCGCATGTTTGAGGCGTTTGTTCAGGGCAACAATAACGTGAGCGACGTGGGTACTGGCATCGGATTGTCACTCGTTAAGTTGATGACTGAGGCTATGGGTGGTACCGTATCCGTTGAGAGTACGGAAGGTCAGGGCTCAACCTTCTCTGTCATACTGCCAATACAACATTCCGAAGAGGTGGAAGCTTTAGAGAAAGAACCGATGGAATCGGTAAAAATCAGCCTTTTGCCTAATATGGAGAGCCTCGCTAAAGACAATGGCTCCGTTGAAGAGACTGATGCCAAAGCACAGCCAAAAAGTCACCTTTCTGTCCTTATTGTTGAGGATAATCAGGATATAGCTTTCTATATCGGTATGCACTTGTCAACCTATCGACTGCTCTATGCTCGAGGGGGTGCAGAGGGATTGCAAAAGGCCGAGGAGATGATGCCCGACTTGATTATTACCGACGTGATGATGCCGGGCGATATTGACGGTCTCGAGTTGTGTCGTCGTGTGCGTAATAACGAGAGGATTTGCCATATCCCCATCATTATCATCACGGCAAAGACCACAGAAAATGATCGTGTGCATGGGTTTATGGCTGGTGCTGATGCCTATTTGGTGAAGCCTTTCAACTCTGAAGAACTGTTGGTACGTGTGAATAAGCTGATAGAGCAGCGATATATGTTGCGTGAGAAATTCAGTCATATCCTTCCTGATGAGGATAAGAAGGGGATGCAATTCTCGCCCCAGGAGCGACAGTTTATGAATCGGCTGATAGACTCGGTTTATTCTCTGATGCCTCATGGTAAGGCTGATGTGGAGAATGTGGCAGAACGTATGAACCTGAGTCGCAGTCAATTGAATCGTAAGATGATGGCCATTACTGGTCAGAACTCATCAACCTATATTATGCGTCTTCGTTTGGTCTATGCCAAGCGTCTGCTCAAAAGCAACGTCAGCATGCCTATTGGTGATGTAGCCCAGCGCACAGGATTTGAGGACCTTGCCTATTTTAGCCGCATCTTCAAACAGCAGTTCGACATGACACCCTCTCAATATCGAAAATCCGTTTAATTAACATAATTACTAACTCAACTAAAAAATTTACAATTATGCACATTGGAGAGAGAATCAGACAAGTGATGAAAGAGAAAAGAATCTCTGTCGTATCGGTAGCAAGGGAAATATCGTGCGAGCGAACAAACATTTATAATATTTTTGCTCGCAAGGATATCAATACAAGCCTGTTGCAGAAGTTCTGTGTCATTCTTAATCACGACTTCTTCAAGGAACTTTCGAAAGAAATGAAAGAATCGCTTGGGAAGAAATGAAAAAATGAGTATCTTTGCACCCATGAAACAACGTGTTGGAATTTTCGTGGGTAGCTTTGATCCCTTCACCATCGGCCACGACTCTATTGTCCGTCGCGCTTTGCCGCTTTTCGACAAGCTGGTCATTGGAGTCGTGGGCGATAATCTACAAAAACCTTACATGTGCCCGGCCACCGAGCGCATGAAGGTTATTGAGCAACTGTATCATGATGAGCCTGCTGTTGAGGTGAAGCCCTATTATGGGTTGGCTGTCGACTTCGCTAGTCAGAACGGTGCTCATTTTATCGTCAAAGGTGTCCGTTCGGCCAAGGATTTCGAGTATGAGCGTGAGCAGGCCGATATCAATCGTCAGATTACCAATGGCGAAGTTGAGACTATTTTGCTCTACGCGGAGCCCCAGCTATCGAGTGTTTCGTCGTCAATGGTGCGTGAGTTGCAACACTTTGGCCTTGACGTATCACATTTCATTCCTGGAAAGTCATAAAAAAGCCCTATGATTACCTATAATACAGAAAATGTGAGGATGCCCCAGATTCGCCGACGCGACACGTCGGCGTGGATACGTCGTGTGGCCCAAACCTATGGAAAGAAGGTAGGCGAAGTGGGTTACCTGTTCTGCGATGACGAGAAAATCCTGGAGGTCAACCGCGAATTTTTAGGTCACGACTACTATACGGATATTATCACCTTTGACTATTGTGAGGACAATGTACTCAATGGTGATATCGTAATCTCGCTCGATACTGTGCGTTCCAATGCCGAGCAGTTTAAAAAAGATTACGACGAGGAACTACATCGTGTCATCATCCATGGCATCCTGCATCTCTGCGGTCAAAACGACAAGGGTCCCGGCGAACGCGAACTGATGGAGGCCGCCGAGAACCGTGCCCTTGCTCTCAGATAACGCTGTTATCTAAGCAATTCCAACGCTTTTTTCACGATTTCGCTATCTTCGTTGATGATAGCGTAGTATTCGCTCATGTCCCATAGGTCACGGGCTATGAGAGCTTTTAGTTGCGGACGTAGCATGACGAGTGTCTGCTCCACTTCTGCGTCATCCTTGGGTTTGATGTTCTGCTTTTCGCCTTCTGCAAGAACGTCGTCTATCAATTGCTGAGGCACCTCAAACTGTTCCTTGAAGGCGTCAAAATCCTTGTATTGCTTTTTCAGCTGGTTGCGGTGTTTGTCTACGTATCGCAGGTTCTGCTGTATTATTACCGACTTTGCTGCCAGTTCGCGGTGTAGTTTGGTATAACGGGTGGTATCGAGAGGTACGAAGTGGTCGGGCATAATGCCACCGCCGCCGTATACGGTGCGATGTTTTCTCAACGTCTCATAGCGTAGTGAGTCGCTAAAGTGTATGCTGTCCTTCGATGTCAGTTCGCCATGTTTCAGTCGATTCACTACGTCCATCTGATAGTTTTTCTGCTGGCCTTTCTCGTAAGGTTTTTGGATGCATCGGCCCGAGGGCGTATAGTAATGGGCTATGGTGAGGCGTATCATCGAACCGTCAGGCAGGTCGATGGGGCGCTGCACCAGTCCCTTGCCGAAAGTACGACGGCCTACCACTTCGCCACGGTCCTGATCTTGAATGGCTCCAGTAACGATTTCTGCTGCCGAGGCCGAGTATTCGTCGACCAGCACGATGATGCGGCCTTTCTGCATGTGTCCATCACCTTGTGCATGATATTCGTGCCGAGGTACCTGCCGACCTTCGGTATAGACAATCAGGTCACCTGCCTCCAAGAATTCATTGGCAATATCGGCTGCTGCCTGTAGGTAACCACCTCCGTTGCCCTGCAGGTCGAGCACCAAGTCGCGCATGCCTTGAGCACTCAGTTTCTCAAGGGCATCCATAAATTCCTTATGAGTTGTGGCGGAAAAGCTACCAATACGAATGTAGCCCACGCCAGGACGCAGCATGTAGGAGGCATCGAGCGAGTAGACGGGAATCTTGTCACGTTTCACTTTGAAATATAGCGTGTCCTTGATACCAGCACGTACAATCTTCAGGTTGGCAATCGTCCCTCGTGGTCCTCGAAGCCTTCGCATAATCTCCTCGCGACTCATCTTCACGCCAGCTATCGCCGTGTCGTTAACACCCACGATGCGGTCGCCAGCCAGTATGCCTACGCGTTCCGACGGTCCGCCACTCACGGGCTGAATGACCATGAGCGTGTCTTCAATCATATTGAATTGCACACCAATGCCATCGAAGGAGCCGTTCAGTGGTTCTGTCATCTGTTTGGTCTCCTTCGGAGTACTGTAGGTAGAGTGGGGGTCAAGCTTTTCGAGCATACCTCTTATAGCATCCTCTACCAGTTTTCCTTCGTCCACGCTGTCCACGTAGAGGTTAGTTATTGCCATTTCGGCGATGGAGAGTTTTCGGAGTGGTGAATCCGACCCTACATTCATTCTCATTTGTGCTGCTATGCCCAGCGTCAGCAGGCATGCTGCGGCAGTAAAAATATATCTTTTCATCATTTGTCTGCAAAGGTATAAAATAATTACGAATTTTCGTGAGAAGGACATGGTTTTTGTTCTAAATCTTTGTTTGAATTAAAGATTTTACATATCTTTGCATCGTCAATGTGTAGTTTGCAAGATAATGAATGAGAAGAAATACAAGCATTCGTTTGCTCGGAGGCTGACAAGGTGGATTATGTTAGTGCTGTTCATCATGATGGGTACATTGGCCTATTGTGTTTATGAAGTGGCAAAAAGCTTCGTGGTGCATAACAGTGCTCAGTCCTTTCACAGCAGTATGCAGTCATCTGTATTATCCATCAACGCCGTCATGTCCGATGTCAGTGTGGCTGTCAGAAACAATATTTTTGACGTGGAGCGGCATCTTGATCAGCCCGATGAAATGCAGGTAATCATGGAGCGCATCGTCTCCGAGAACCCCCGAGTACGTAGCTGTGGAATCAGTTTTATTGAGAACTACTATCCCAATAAGGGACGCTCATACTGTCCCTATGCCATGCATAATGATAGCATGCAGGTGGTGGGAATGCCGATGGGGGGCTCCGACTACGACTATTTAAAGAAGGAATGGTTTCTTGAAGCCGTTGCTGCCGATTCTGCTTACTGGTCGAAGGCCTTTTTCGATGGTCACGAGTCGAAGACGCCACTTGTGGCCTATATGTATCCCATCCATGACCGCCAGGGACGTGTCGTGGCCATCCTTGGTGCCGACTTGTCGCTTGATTTCATGACCCGGCTTCTTCAGAAGCAGGACAGCATCTTCCAAAAGGATACCTGGTCTATTGATATTTCGGGCGACGGCGTGTTCAACAGCTATGTCCTGACCAGCGACGGTACCTATCTCACCCATCCCGAAAAGCTGCGTATCCTGAAAAGCAATTTCTTTGTTCATATCAAGGATGCCGATGAGCCTGGCTTGGCCGAGAAGATGATCATGTGGATGAAGAATGGAGAGAGAAGTGTCCGCGAGGCTGATAGAGTGGTACGTGTAAATCGGATCCAGAGCTATATATTCTATTACCCCTTGTATGGTACCGACTGGATTTTGGCGCTGTCGGTGCCGAAGATGGGACTTGATTTGATTGGTACTTTGGTTGGCTTTTTGATGCTGCTGTTGATGGGCGTCATGCTGATTGTCACCTTCTTCGTGTGCCGTCTTGCTATCAGGCGCATCGCCATGCCGCTGAAGCAATTGGCTACCACTGCCGATGAAATAGCCAGTGGTCAATTTCATACGGAGTTGCCCGCCATCAAAAGCTATGATGAAATACACCTTCTGCGCGACTCATTCGAGAACATGCAGCACTCACTGACCGCTTACGTCGAGGAGTTAAAGAATACCACAGCTGCCAAGGCCTCTATGGAGAGCGAGCTCAAGATTGCCCATAACATCCAGATGTCGATGTTGCCCAAGACCTATCCTGCCTTTCCCGATCGTACCGATATTGATATCTATGGACAGGTGATGCCGGCCAAGGAGGTGGGTGGCGACCTTTATGATTTCTTCATTCGTGACGAAAAGCTATTCTTCTGTATCGGCGATGTGTCGGGCAAAGGCGTTCCAGCTTCGTTGGTTATGGCCGTGACACGTTCGCTGTTCCGCAACATAGCCGCCTACACGCAAGAACCTGACCACATAGCGATGGCCCTTAACGGTGAACTGAGCAACAGCAATGACACAGGCATGTTTGTCACGATCTTCCTCGGCGTACTCGATTTAGCCTCTGGCCATTTACGCTATGCCAATGCTGGCCATAATCCCCCATTGTTCCTGACTTCCAATGATGTCCGCATCCTGACATGCGATCCTAACATCCCCGTTGGCGTGATGCCCGGATGGGAGTTCACAGTGCAGGAGCTGCAATTCAAGGAGGGTGATACTCTTTTTCTCTATACCGACGGACTTAACGAAGCCGAGAACAGCGCGCTTCAACAGTTTAACATGGAGAGAGTGATGCAGGTGGCGAAGTGCACGATTAATAACCCGCAGCGACTCATTGAAGCAATGACTGGGGCTGTAAAGCTGTTTGTAGGCGATGCAGAGCAGAGCGATGATCTCACCATGCTCGCCATTCAATACACCAACACGTTAATCCCTAACAATTAATAATACGACATACACCATGATTGAGCAAGTCTTTGGTTACTACGTTGCCATCTTTTTGATTATAGTGTCACTGTTGGTGGCTTCAACATCCATCCCATTTATTGGATTCATCCATAAGCGTTGGAAGGGATTTGCCATAGGCTGTCTGTTACAGCCCGTTTTCTGTGCCGTCACCACTTTGGCTGCCCTGTTGGCTATCTACTTTTATGAGCAATATGATCTCCGTAATCATCGAGAGGCCGCTATGGTGACTGTCAAGCAGGCCATTCCTGGCGGGGATGTCGAGACATGGTATCTGAAGCCTGACGATGAATGTTATTATGAATATTGGGAGGCCGGAGAAAAATCTGTTGGTTACGATGACTCAAGGCTTTTCGATGTGTTTCCTCTCGATTCTAACTCTGTCGGCGTGGATGACAGGCTCGTTGTAAAGTTCGACCTCAACACCCATCAGGTTACCGCCACCGATTATGGTAAACCGTTGGAAGTGGTCAAGGTCGACTGGGATAGAGTAAGGGAATATTTCAGTAGGCTGAAACAGTAGTTTTGGCCTCTCTTCGCTCACCTCACATTAATGCTTGACAAAGGCTTTCCCCGTTATACCTTTTGCTTTACCTTCTCGGATAACAGCCAAAAACTCGCGTTTTATTAATCCAAATCGAAGTTTTAGTTAACCTATTCAATAGTAAAATGTATGGTTTTGCTAAGTAAAATGTGTGGTTTTGCTGAGTAAAATGTATGGTTTTGCTGAGTAAAATGTGTGGTTTTGCTGAGTAAAATGTGTGGTTTTGCTGAGTAAAATGTGTGGTTTTGCTGAGTAAAATGTGTGGTTTTGGTATCATATACATTAAGCCATTTCTCAGAATGGGTCATTGATTAAGCTTGTGCTATAAGGAAAGAATGAAATCTCAGAAGGCGATAGTGAGGATTACCCGCAAGTTGTCCAAAATCATATTCGCCGTTTTGAAAAACGAAACAGAATATGTAACATACCTACCAGATGGGTACATGACAAATGGATTATTAGACAACTTCACAGAACGACTCATCTTTTCAACTGATGAGCCTAATGCTACATCTCACTTTAGTTTACTGCGTTCTAACCTAATCTTCTGAAGAAGTAAATTGATGTGCGGACAAATCCGCGTCATCTCATAGAAGTTTGTCTGATAGGTCCTGTTGTTGGTAGTCAATCAGTACTCAGCGTTTACGCGCTGGGCTGACATCTACGGCTTCTTCAATAGTCATTGTACTAATAGGCTTCACGCTAAGTGATTGATAATAAATAGTTAATAACCAATAACTATTTTCCAATTATTTGGGAAGCAACATAGAAATTGAGAATGTGAAACATGCGAAACATCTATTAAAGAAACATAAATGACCGTGAAACAATTTGTTGGGCACTGAATTTTGACTATTTTTGCATAGCCAACCAATTCTATGTAATTATGATTAGACAACTTCTACTAACTATTTTTGGTTTGCTATCTATCATAGCAGCACAAGCTCAGACGAATATTTCTGTTGAAGATTACGACTTGATTACCGAACAGCCCAATGGTGAGCTACGCGTTTATCAGCGTGCCGGGCATGTACGTTTTATTGATGACGACACGCATCAGTTGGATAGTAAAGAACAGACGGGTACGCTCAGTGTAGTCTTTGCCGATAATGGTGCGGTATATCTGCAAAATCCTGTCTCAACACTTTCAGGTTACATGTCGCGAGGATGCTGGGCAAGAGGAACGCTAAGCCAAGACGGTCATACCATTGTCATGCCCTTAGGCCAGAATATTGACTATACTCGGACTTTCGATATTGTCAGTGTCATGTACCTCTATGTTTATGATAGTACCGAGCGTACCTACGTCCTCGACGAATCGACATCCCAGGTAACCTATACGCTGGGTGATGATGGTACTATCACCCTTAACGGTACCGACCAGAACCACATCTTGAGTGCCGTCTACCGTTCACCTAACGGTCATGAGATAGGCTCTCAGGTGGATGGATGCTGGTGCGAGGCAGGCGACTATGAGTCTTCCTACACTCTTTTTCCCGATCAGCCGATCAGTTTGCCTGCAGGCCTTGAGACTGAAACGTTTATGCTGATGGCAACGGCCAACGATGGCATCGACTGGATGAATCTTTCAACTAATGTCCAGATGGCATTCGACGGTGAAGATGTCTATGTGCAGGGCATTTGTAACTTCTTGCCGAAGGCATGGGTGAAAGGTCAAGTTAGCAATAATACCCTGACCATTCCACGGGGACAATACCTGGGTACCTATCAGAATCTACCCCTCTACTTTGTCGGGGCTCGTGATGGGCAGTCAGGTATTGCCATGTGTGACGTAATCTTTACCTTCGACGGGCAGAACACTTACACCTCCACCGATTATGTCATCATCAACGGACTGAAAGATGTACTTTACATCTACCTATATTATTATGGTGCTACGATTACCCAGCAGGCCAATGAGTTGGTGCAAGCCCCAGAAGACCTGTATCCCAGCACTTATACGCTGACCTATCAGACCTATAATGTTAACAACCTGCTGGTCAGGGAAAAAAAGTTTGTCAATATAGGCTTCAAGGGTAATGACGTTTACATGCAACGCATTTGGGAACATCTGCCCGATGCCTGGGTGAAAGGCCGTTTGGAAAACGGGAAAATAGTATTCGAAGGAGTTCAATATTTAGGCACTATCGA